>Ga0137427_10000022_pt1 | contig 79129 bp, 39 predicted proteins | sample EasRivERMZT700_2_FD_102309 | JGI IMG/M metagenome (GOLD analysis project Ga0137427, IMG submission 102309) | Soil microbial communities from meander-bound floodplain in the East River, Colorado, USA - East River MetaG ERMZT700_2 | ecosystem: Environmental > Terrestrial > Soil > Floodplain ...
CGGCCGGTGACTCGCGCGCCCGCGCGCAGCACCACGTCGATGCCCTCAACATGCGCGGCGCCGACGGTCACCTGAACCCCGGCGAAGGTGGATGCGAATGCCGGCGACGGCGGATCGATCATCTGCATCCGCGCTCCGCCGGGCGCGCCCGCGGCGGCCGGCGTGAAGGAGTACGTGGGGCCGGTGGGCATGACGCGATACGCGTCAACCGTGTACGTGCCCGGTGCGACGCCGAGAAAACTGAATCGACCGGCGCTGTCAGTCGTCGCGTACGTCACCGGAATGCTGAACACGGTATCGCCGGCCGACACGGGAGTCAGCCGAAGACCCTGATTCGGCGCCGGACCCGACGGACCGCTCAACGTCCCTGAGACGCGAACGCCGCGCACGAGCGGCAGCGTGAAATCGATGCCGGTACGTTCGTCGCCGGCGCCGAGCACGATCACCGTCGCATCCGACACACTGAGCGCGTTCGAAAAGTACGTGTTCGGATGTACCAGGAGTGTGCCGTCTGGACCCGGGCGCGGCGGCAGGTCACCGGACGACACGGACGCCTGCCATCCGTCCACGATGACGCCCGACAGATCCCAGGACGATCGCACGACGCCTGAGTACGCCCACTCACGCGTGATCGGGCCGGCCGTTCCGGACGTTGCCGCCTCTCGCAGCGCATCGAGACTGGACACGGCGGACGACTGAATCGAGTTGCGCACGGTGACGACGTAGGCGCCGGGCATCAGACCGTGGATGCGGTAGGAGCCGCGGTCGTCCGTGGAGTTGCCGCTGCCGCCGGCGAATCCGATCTCGAACCGCCCGCCATTCATCGTCCGCCGCATCGCCGTCGGGTGGACGCCGATGACCGGTTCTCCGCGGTCGTCTCTGACGATGCCCGAGATCGACGCCAGCCGCCACATGGTGACGACCACGGAGGTCGCGCGCTCGCCGTCCGCGAGGACGAGCGGCTGCGACGGCCAGCCCGGACGCCGGCGCCCGAGGGCGCCGGGCGCATAGTTGTCGTACGTCGACGTGAGCGAGTAGCTGCCGGCGGGAAGCTCGCGAAACACGAACCGCCCGTCGCCGTTGGCGACGGCACTGACAGCACGTGGACGCGCGGGCGTTCCGGCCGGCGCCGGGGTCGCGGCCGTCGATGCGGTGAGCGTGAGGACGGCGCCACCCAGCGGACGTTGCGTGGTCGCGTCCACGATCTGTCCGGCGACCAGCCCGGTCGGGGCGGCCTGTGGAGTCTGGTGCGCGACGACGGCGACGCCGGCGAGCACGAACATGATCTGCGCGCAGAGGAGGAGTCGGGTCTGGTGTCGCGCCCCTGTCATGGCGTTATGCTCCGCACAGCGGCCGTGGAAGTCAACGGCCTACGTACGATGAAGACCTGCGCGCTTGCTGCGCCTCACGCGCCAGACGAAGACGACGACGAACGTCACCACACCCGCTTCGAGCAGCGCCTCGCTGAGCCCAAACGACACCGCTCCCAGACCGCCGCTGCTGGTTGCGATGATGATCTCGTCCAAGCCCAGGACCACTCCAATGATCATCCACGCGAGGCTGACGGCGATCGCCGCGACGGATGCGACCACGAGGGCTTTGACGAGCCGCATTCTTGTTCACGCCGGGTCTGAAGACCCGGCCTCCACCGGACACCTTACATCGGTCAGAGAGTACTTCTCGGCCTTTCCCGCCAGTACTTCCCTGCTTGTCACCCCCGGTACTTCTTGGCCCTTCTCCACCCGTACTTCTAGGCTTTCCTCTCCCGTACTTCCCTACTCATACCGGAGTGCTGTCAACGGATCGACGCGACTCGCTCGCACCGCCGGTATCCACACCGCCACCAGCGCGACGACGATGAGCGCGAGTGGGACCAGCGTGAACGTGAGCGCATCGTACTGGCCGACGCGAAACAAGAACCCGGACACGAGTGCCGAGTACGCGCGGGACAAGTAGTAAACAAGTCCAAATGCCCCGCCGAGACCCACCACAACGCCGACCGTCGCGAGCAGCATCCCCTGCAGCACCACCATGTTGCGCACTTGACTGCCCTGCGCGCCGAGCGCGAGGCGAATCCCGATCTCCTGCCGGCGCTGCGCGACCGAGTACGCCATCAACCCGTAAATGCCCACCGCGGCGAGCAGCATCGCCGACGCGCCGAACAGCGTCATCAGCCACATGTTGAAGCGCTGGCGCGACGTCGACGTCGTGACGATGTCGCTCATCACTTGCGGCGACGCGACCGGCAACCCGGCGGTCTGACGAATCTGCTCTTGAATCGCCTGGCTCATCGCGTGCACGTCCGTGCGCGTGCGCACGACCCACGCCATCGGCGAGAGCCGCACGTTGAGCGCGTTGGCGGCATCGGGCACCTGCGACTGGACGACGAACATCAGCGGCTGCGGATCGTTGTTCAAGCCGCCATCACGGGAGTCGCCGACAATCCCGATGACCTGCCGCTCCTGCTCGGCAGCAAACTCCCGCATCACGCCCTTGCCGATGGTGAGGCGCGCGGTGAGCGGGTCCTCGTTCGCGAAGAACTGCCGCGCCATCGCCTCGTTGATGATCACGACCTGCGGCGCCCCGGCGTCGTCGCGCTCGGTGAACGCTCGGCCGCGCTTGATCGGAATCTTGAAGACCTCGAAATAACCGGGTGACACGGTCTTCCATCCGCCGCCGCCGTGGAAGGGACTCGGCCCTTCGAGCGGCCGGCCAGAAATGATGAACGGCAACCCGTATCCGCCCTGCAGCGGCACGCAGCAGGTCCCGCTCGCGACTTCAACGCCCGGCATCGCCTGGAGGCGCTCGGTGACGTTCCTGACGAGCAGCGCGACGCCCGCCGCCGTCTGGTACTGCGGACCGGTCAGTGACATCCGCATCGTCAACACGTTCGTCGCATCGAAGCCCGGATCGACGTGCGCGAGCGCGACCGACGTGCGAATGAGCAGCACGGAGCCCACGAGCAGAATCAGCGCCAAGGCCATCTCGACCACGACGAGCATTGAGCGCGTGACGTTCTGACGCAGGCCCGTGCCGGACCGGCCGCCACTTTCCTTCAGTGTCGTCGTGAGATCCGTGCGCGAGCTTTGCAGCGCCGGAATCAGCCCGAAGATGATTCCCGTCGCGAAGGCCATGAGGATGGTGAAGGTCACGACGCGCCAATCGAGCTGGACGAAGGCGCCGGCATCGCCGACGCGTGGCAGTCCGGCAGTGTTCACCGCCAGCAGCGCGCGCATGCCGAGCACGCCGAAGGTCAGACCCAAGATCGCGCCGATCGAGGACAGCACCAGGCTTTCGGTCAGCAGCTGCCGAAGGATCCGCCGCCGCGTGCCGCCCATCGCCGCGCGGATGGCAATCTCGCGCGTGCGGCCGGTCGCGCGCGCGAGCAGCAGATTCGCGACGTTGGCGCAGGCGATGAGCAAGACGAGGCCGACCGCGCCGGCGAGCACCCACAGCGTCGGCCGGACGTTCTGCACGAGCACGTCGCGGACCGTTTGCACGCTGAAACTGTTGTTCGCCGGCATCGCCGGCGGGAACTTCGCGCGGTACTCGGCGGCCGAAGCGTCGAGCCGGGCCTTCGCTTGATCCAGGGTCACGCCGGTCACGAGCCGCCCGGCGGCGCGGAAGTAGTGCCCCTGATCTCGCGTGTTCGGGTCGATCTGAAAGGCGACGAACACTTCGGGGTCGAAGCCGAGCTCGCGGAATGAATACTCGCCCACCACGCCGATGACGAGGTACGGCTCACCGCTCAGAGAAATCGTCTTTTGGAGAATCTCGGGATCGCTCGAGAACTTGCTCTGCCAAGTCGAGCGGCTGAGCACGACGACCTTTTCACCGCCGGGCGCATCTTCCGCAGCGTTGAACGTGCGCCCCTTCTCCATCGGCACGCGCAGCAGCTTGAAGAAGTCGGCCGAGACGCGGCCCGACCGCAGCTGCTCGGGTCCACCGCCGGCGTTGTAGTTCAGGACGCCGCCGTTGAAGGCCGACACGTCGGTGACCACGGCCGACTGCGCTCGCCAATGCTGGAACTTCGCCGGCGACGCCGCCGCGCCCGATCCCTGCGGCGACGTGTTCATGAAGAAGACCACGCGATCGGGCTCCGGCAAGGCGACGGGCCGCAGCAGCACGGCGTTGACGATCGAGAAGATCGCCGTGTTCGCGCCGATGCCGAGCGTCAGCGCGGCGATTGCCGCCAGGCTGAACGCGGGATTCGCGCGCAGAATCCGAAACGACTGCTTCACGTCTTTCCACAGGACTTCGAGCATGGAAAGAATCATCTCATTGGAATTACAATCGTCCCCATGATGAAAACCGCGCTGTTCGTTGCGTTCGGGCTCATCGCGTTGCACGCGGCTCCGGCCACCATTCCAGCGCCCGTCGAGATGATCGCGGCCGATGGTGAGGCGGCGAATTACTGGACGCGCTGGCGCGGACCGTCCGGACAGGGACACGTCGCCGGCACGAACTACGTGGACACGTGGTCAGACACCCAGAACGTGAAGTGGCGCGTGGCCGTGCCCGGAATCGGGCATTCGTCGCCGATCGTCTGGAAGGACCACATCTTCCTCACCACATCGCATGACGGCGGCGCGCGGCTGTCGATGCTCGCGTTCCGACGGAGCACCGGCGCGAAGTTGTGGGAGACGAACGTGCCGGCGAGCGGCGTCGAGCACAAGTATGCGAAGAACAGTCACGCGTCGGCGACGGCGACGACCGACGGCGAGCGCGTGTACGCCTCGTTCGGCACCCACGGCCTCGCGGCCTTCGACTTCTCGGGAAAGGTTGTCTGGCAGGCGAAGCTGGGGGATCTGCGGAATTACCACGGCAGCGCGGGCTCGCCGGTGCTCTACAAGGACCGCCTCTTTCTCTATCAGGATCACGACGGCACGGCGACGACGGGATCGTTCGTCGCGGCGTTCGACAAGACCACCGGCAAGACGTTGTGGAAGACGCCGCGGATGGAAACCGTGGGCTGGGGCACGCCGATCGTGATCCGCGCGGACACACGAGACGAGCTCATTGTCAGCAGCCAGCGGCGCGTCGCGGCCTACGATCCGGACTCCGGCAAGGAGCTCTGGACCGTGCGCGGCATGAGCTTCGAAGTCATCCCGACACCGGTGGTCGGTCACGGCCTGGTGTTCGCTTCCTCCGGACGCCAGGGCCCGACGCTCGCGATCCGGCCGGGCGGCAACGGCGACGTTACGAGCACGCACGTCGCGTGGTCCCAGCTCCGCGGCTCGCCTTTCGTGCCGTCAGGACTGATTCACGGCGACCTGCTCTACCTCGTCAACGACATTCAGAGCATCCTGACTGTCTACGAAGCCAAGACGGGTACGCTCGTGTATCAGGATCGGCTCGGCGAGCCCGTGAAGGAAGGCTTCTCGGCGTCCCCGATCGCGGTGGGCGACAAGATCTTCTTCACCAACGATCAGGGCCAGACGTTCGTCGTCGCGGCCGGACGCGAGTTCAAGATCCTGCGCATCAACAACCTCAACGCGCCGGTGCTCGCGTCGCCGGCGCTGGTTGATGGCGTCTGGTACTGGAGAACGGGGTCGGAACTGCTGGCGATAGGACGATGAATCGATAATCGCGAATCGGCAATCGGGGAATCGCTTATCGAAGTATCGGGGGATCTGGAATCGGGGAATCGAAACGGCAATCGGGGAATCGGGAAATCGGGAAATCGGGGAATCTAGTCGCGGCGGCGCCGGCGGTTGTTCGGGCCGTTTCGGCCGACTTCGTCAGAATGGCGACCAGCTCGCCGGCCTCTTTCAGTAGCGGCTTCAGCTCAGCCGGATCAGCCAGCCCACAATCTCGCAAGTGCTCGAGCCAGTGCTGGGATTCGTCGGCCTCTTCGAGGGCTACGCCAATCTTTGCCGTAAACTCCGCATGCGACCGGCCGCGACCGGCGGCCCGGTGATTTGAGGCCGCTGACGGAGCTCCTGTGGTGTCATGCTCCCGACAGAGCAGGAATCGGACCAATGAGACAGCGGGCGGCTCCAGAGACCCGATCGCAAGAACTGCGTACGGCGGACCGAGATGCTCGTCGCAGAAACTGCAACGTGAGGTTTCCTCGATTCCCCGATTCCCGATTCCCCGATTCGATTGCCGATTGCCGCTTCCCCGATAGTCCGATAGGCGATTACCGATTGCCGATTCCAGATTACCGATGACCCTCTTGTACTTCGCCCCCGTCCCTTGGGATAGCTATCTTCAGCGTCCGCATTACGTCGCGAAGTATTTTCTGCAGCGCCGCGGTGGTCGCGTGGTGTGGATCGATCCGTATCCCACGCGTCTGCCGGCGATGGCGGATCTGCGCGCGGTGTGGCGCCGGCCGCGATTGAAAACGCCGCGGCCCGGTGGCCTCACAGTCGTGCGGCCGGGCGCGCTGCCGATTGAACCACTCGCCACCGGCCGCTGGCTCAATCGTCACGTGCTCTGGCACCGGCTGCACCGCCGGCTGCCGGCGTTCTCGGGCGGCAAGCAGCTCGTCCTCGGCATCGGGCGCCCGCATACGCTCGCGCTCGCCGCGCTCGAGCGGCTCGATCCGGCGTGGAGTTTCTACGACGCGATGGACGACTTCCCCGAGTTCTTCCGCGGCCGTGCGCAGCGCGCGGCCGCTGAGTCCGAACGTGCCATCGTCTCGACCGTCAGCACGGTCCTCACGGCGTCGTCCGGTCTGTGGGACAAATTCGCATCGCTCGGTGACAAGCGACGCCTCGTGATGAACGGCTTCGACATGGCCTCGCTGCCGCCGCTCGCCGCGCGGCCCTCGGGGCCGCCGGTGCTCGGCTACATCGGCACGGTCGCGTCGTGGTTCGACTGGCCGCTCGTAGTGCGGCTCGCGCGCGCGGTGCCCAACGCCGCGATTCACATCGTCGGTCCTCGCTACGTCGCGACGCCGCGGTCGCTGCCGGCAAACGTGAAGCTGTTTCCCGCGTGCGATCACGAGCGGGCGATCGAGCATCTCGCGGGTTTCTCGGTCGGGCTCATCCCGTTCAAGCGCAATCGCCTGACCGACAGCGTCGATCCCATCAAGTACTACGCGTATCGCGCGATGGGCCTGTCCGTGCTCACGACGCGCTTCGGCGAGATGGCGCATCGAGGCCCCGGCGACGGCGCGTATCTGCTCGACGAGGATCTCGGCCTCGAGGCCTCGGCGTATGCCGCGCTCGGGGCGTCACGGGCGCACGACGAGCAGGTCGAGCATTTTCGGGCGGAGAATTCGTGGGAGCGGAGGTTTGCGGAGGCGGGATTGTTTTGACGGGCGCGCGCTGAGCGGGACCCGCACTCGTCGCTTGACGGCGATCTCTTCTACCTCTACATTCCCGCTACTTGCCACCTACTCGCGACGCCGCCGCGGACCGCGCCAGACCGATCGCCGGCGGGGCTCTGGTCGCGCTCGTCGTGTTCCTCGTCTTCGCGCCCGCGTTCACGAGCACGTTCGGATTCGCTGATGACTTTCCCTATCTCGGCGAATCCACGGGCCAGACGAAGTGGCAGGTGCGACTCGAAACACAGGCCGGACGGCCCATCGCCGGAATGTTGCGATCGTGGGCCTTCGGCGCGGCGGGCACCATTCCGAACCTCGCCTACGCGCGGCTCGCCACGATCGGCATCATCGCGGCCATGGGCGTGCTGCTCTGGCGCAGCCTGACCGATCGCGGGCTCCCGAACGCCGCGGCGGCGGCGCTCGCCGTGCTCGTCACCACCGTGCCGGCCTTCGGCATCTACGCCGGCTGGGCGATGCTGGTCGCCTACGCGCCTCCCCTGCTCCTGACCTTCGTGGCTGCGCGCAGCGTGAGCGCGGCGGCTTCACGACGCGGGCTCTCATCTGCCTGGCGGCTCACGGTGTCTGCGCTCGTGCTGCTGCCGGCGCTCGCGATGTATCCGCCGTCCACCGGCATGTTGTGGCTCTGGTACGCCGCCGACGTGCTGACCCGAAAAGAGCGGCCGGTCGATCAGCTCCGCCGGTTCGGTTCGATGTTGATCGCCTACGCCGCGTCACTCGGGCTCTACCTCGCGATCTACCGGCTCGCCGGACTCGAGCACCATCGAGCTGAGCTCACGGCGGATCCGCTCGGCAAGTTGACGTGGTTCGTCCAGGACGTGATGCCGTGGGTGGCGCGACTCCAGTGGATTCCGGACGGCGCGGCCGGGTCAGTGTCAGTGCGATTCGTCCCCGTGCTCGTGATGGCGCTCGGCGTCTTGGCGTTCCTGTTGTGGCGCGAGGCACCGTCTCGCACGCGCCTGACGGCGTTGGCGCTGTGGCTCGCGACGCTCCCACTCGCGTATTTCCCACTTCTCGCCGCCGCCGAGCGCGAAATCACCGAGCGCAGCATCGTCGCGCTGTCGTGTGTCGTCGCGCTCGCCGCGGGCATCGGCGTGTGGCGTGTGAGTCGAATCGTGCTCGGCGATCGCTGGGCCTCGATCGCGCTCGTGGCGCTGGCCGTTGCCGGCGCATGGCAACAGCACACCAACACCAGCCAGTTCGTTCGCAAGCACCGCTTCGAGTACGACTACATTCGAGAGGCCGTCACTGAGCGCGGCAGCGACGTGACCCGCGCGGTGTTGATTCAGCCGGCGGTCGTCAGCCCGCCAGCCGGCGTGCCCTACGACGAATACCGGCTGCTCACGTCCGTACATCCGATCGAGTACGCGATGCTCGGCGCGATGACGGCGCTGATCGCGAGGATGGCCGCCCCCTCACAGGCGTCACCGTCCTGCCACACGGCCAATCTGCCGAAGCCGCACCGGGCGTGCTGGTGCTGCCGATGGATCCGTCGATGGAGCGGATCCGCCGCTAGCGCGATCGGGCCTCCACCACCGGACGCCTGGCGCGTCGCCGCAGGTCCGAGATCTCCGTCACGAGCAGCGCCGCTTGCGCGTACTTGCGAAGCGCGGCGTCCACCCAGCGCAGGCGTCCGTAGCCGACGCTGCGATCGAAGTCCGTCGCGCGCAAGCGCCGCAGGAGCGCGACGACGCGATCCTGGCGCGGCACGTAGAGATCGTTTTGCGCGCGATGGTAGACCTGGTAGCCGGCCACCATCGTGCGAAGCACATGTGAGAGCGTGAAGCGCGCGGGATCGACATCGTGCAGGACCGACGCGCGCGGCTCGACAGCGATGCGGCCGCCCAACCGCTGAATCAGCGACGCGGCCACCATCTCCTCGCCGCCCCAGTAGTTGTTACCCGTGCGGCCGTAGTTCGTGCGAAAACCACCGGCGGCACGCAGCAGATTCCGGCGCGCCGACCAGTTCGCGCCCCACGGAAACAGCGCCCACTCGCCGACCTCGGTGTACTCCTTGTACTCGGTGAGAAACTCGCTCCAGTATTTTCTCCAACCGGGCCGCAGCGCCGTCGGCACGCGCGCGGGCATCTTCAGACGAATGTGACCGCCGACGACGCCCGTCGCCGGATGCGCGTCGAAGGCACGGCAGATCCACTCCAGCCAATCCGGCTCGGGCAGCGCGTCGTCGTCCAGGAAACAGACGACTTCACCGCGGGCCTCGGCGAGGCCGGCATTGCGCGCGGCAGAGAGGCCCGTGATCGGGCAGATGACGACGCGGGCGTGGCCCGTCTCGCCGGGTCTGAAGACCCGGCCTCCACCAACCATCGCCCGGCCTCCACCAGACCTGACATCGTCACGTCCGCTGTTGTCGACGACGATGACCTCGAACGCGTACGAAGTGCGCTGGGCCGCGACGGCCGCCAGCGCACGCTCGAGTCGGTCGCTCCATCGGCGCGTGCAGATGATGACCGACGCCTTGCACGTCGCCGATGCGGGCTCGGCTTCGGCCTTTCCCTCAATGACGGCTTCGATCCGCTCCACGTGTGCGGACTTCGCCCGAACGTCGAGCGCGTGCACGAGCGTGGCCATGTCGGTCGCCACGAGCCAGCCCTGAAACTCCTTCGCGAGTCGCGGCGGAGCCGCGGGGCTCCCGATCGCCGCACACACGTCCCAGCCATCGGCGACGCGATCGGGCAGCGCCCCCGCATCCGTCATGAGCACCTTCAACGCGCCCGCCGGCACGTCGGCGCGCGGCGGCCCTTCCGCCGACGGATCGTGCGTGAGCCTCGCGTAGACCACGGGCACGCTCCATCGCGAAAGGTCCGCGAGCGGATACTCGCCGCGATGGATCAGATGTCCCGCCTCCCGTACACGCGTTTCGAACGTGGCGGTCAGTCCCGCCGGGTCTGAAGACCCGGCCTCGACCATCCACACCATCGGCAGCAGGAAGAAGTCGCGCCGGAAGTCGTCGAACACCATCAGGCGCTCGCGATTGCCGAGCATGTCGAACTCTTCCCAGCGCGAGGTGAGCGAACGGCTGTGGAAACGATAGTCGTAGATGGGCTCGTCGAAGTCGGCGTGGCGCACCGTCAAGAGCGCGTTCGCGCGCATCCAGTAGTCGTAGTCCTCCATGACGAAGCGGTGGCGGCTGTAATCGCCGAGCAGCGACGCGACGCGGCTGCGATACAAGAACGCGGCGCCGACCGAGTTGTTGGCGACGACGTTGAGCTCGGCCGTGGTCTCTGGGAGATGAACGTGCTCGCTGCCCGCCGGCCGTTGATACCCCTCGTAGTGCGGCGAGTTGCGCCAGAACGCGCCAGCTTCATCGATGACGTCGAGGTTCGCGTACGCGACGTCCCACGACGGATGCCGCCGCAGGCACCCGACCAGCTTCTCGACGCACGCGGGCTTCATGCGGTTGTCCGCGCTCGTCCACGTCACGAATTCGCCGCGCACCGCGCGGAATCCGCGGGAGAGCGCGGCCGGCAGCCGCTGATTCTCCTGGTGGATGACGCGAACACGCGAGTCCTTCGCCGCGGCCTCGTTCGCGATGCGGCCCGTGTCGTCCGTGGACCCGTCGTTGACGATGATGAGCTCGAGGTTCGAGTAGGTTTGCCGCAGCGTGCTCTCGATCGCTTCGCCGACGAGCCCGGCGCCGTTGTAGACCGGCAGCACGATCGACACGAGACCCGCTTCCCCTGGCGCGACGAGACCGGACAGGTCGGCGCCGTACGTGGTGATGCGCGATCGCTTGTAGCGATCGAACGCGTACGACGGGCTCGTCATCAGCCAGCGCGCAGCGACACGCACGACTCGTTTGATGGGCGCGACGAGTGTGCGCCGCAATACCGCGCGCGGAGCGCGGCGCAACGCCAGATACGCGCGCACCGGACGCCGATTGACCTCGGCCTGGAGCTGGTTGATCTGTCCCCACAGCTCGCCGATGTCCGCCGACATCGCGGCCATCCGCCCGGCTTGCGCCGCGATCTCGGCGTCACGAGCAGCCAACGCGCGGGCGGCTTCCTCGGCGTCGCGTCTGGCTTGCGCGGTCTCGGCGGCCGCCTGTGCGACGACGCGTTCCTGCTCGGCCAGTGAGATAGCCAAGTTGCCGGCGCGCGCGTCAATGACCGCCGCATATCGCCCGCGCTCGACGAGCGCCGCCTCCAGCATCGTCGTCCACTCCGGCGTGGCGACGGGCAGTTCGATGGAGTCACGACGAAGCAGTGTGACGAGTTCGGTGACGTTGCGCTTCGCGGCAGCGCGGAGATCGGCGATGACGGTGGAGGACGTACGTAGGGCGGACCGCACTCTGGTCCGCCATTCATCGCGGACCGACGTGAGATCGATCGTGTCTTCCTCCCGCCCGATCTGCCGCATCGCGGCGCGGACCTTCGGGTCATATGCCAGCGCCACGACCGGGACGCCGGCGCTTGCGGCGAGAATGACGCCGTGCAATCGCATCGTCACGACCAAGGACGCCGATGCGAACACGCCCTGAACTTCCCGCGGTGTGAGGCCGACTCCGCCCATCGCCGCAGCGGCGCCATGACGCATCCGCGCGCGCACGCGCTCCACCACCGCCACGTCGTCGGTCAGCCGATCTTCCGCGGTGGCTTGAAACGGCACGAACAACACGGACAGACCGCTCTCGACGACGTGGTCGAGCGCCTCGGCGACCGCCGGCTCCCACGTGTCAGCGGCGACGCCCTGATCCCACGCGCGAAGGACGACGACGGCACGTCCGCGCGACTCGCTCGGCACCGCAGCCGACGGACGAATGAGGAACGCCGGATCCGCGGTGACCGCGATCCGCTCGACCGGCACGCCGATCTCCGCGAGCAGATCGCGCGACTCTCGATCGCGCACCGTGGCCAGGCTCGCCCGCTCAAAGATCGTTCGCGTGTACCGCCGGCCATCGGCCGTCTTCAAGGGCCCGACGCCGACGCCACACAGCACGAACGGGCGTCGCGTTTCGGCTGCCAGGACGGGGAACGCAGCGAGGTACGTCAGCCCCCAATGCAGGTTTCCCAGCATGGTGCGCTCGTCGAGGCCGAAGTAGTCCTGGAACAGTCCGCCGCCTCCGACGACGATTGCCGTCGAGCGCCGTGCCGTTTCGATCAGCGCCGGCACGTCGCGCTCGTGCACGGCGTCGACGCGGTGCATCTCGCGCGTCGCCGCGGGATCGCCTGACGCGACCGTGACCTGCAGCGACGGCATCTGAGATCGGAGTTCGGTGAGCAACGCTTCGAGGATCGCCTCGTCGCCGAGGTTGCCATGGCCGTAGTAGCCCGCTATGAGGACTCGGGGGTCTCTCGGGTGATTGGGGGATTGGGAGATTGGGAGATTGGGAGATTCAAGGAGCGCGTTCCAATAGTCAGCCCACGTCCGCGCGGCCTCGGTCCAACTGAACGTCGATGCCGCGTCGATCGCGCGCCGGCGGATCACCGCGCGCTTCCCTGGATCTGCCGCCAGTGTTCGCACGATCTCCGCCATGCGATCGTGCGACGCGGCGCTCGTGTGCGGCGCGTCGACCAGGAAGCCGTCGTGGCCGTCGCGAATCAACTCGGGAAACGCGCCGACGCGGCTCACGAGCGCGATCTGTCCGGCGCGCCGAGCTTCCTGGACAGCGATGCCGAAGCCCTCCTCCATCGCTTGAGGGGCGAGGCAATACTCGTACTCGAAGAGCTTTGGGATGAGCGCCGCTTGTCCAACGAGACCCATCGACCGCACGCCGGGTTCGAGCGGCGTTTCGTCGCCGGCTCTCCCCCACAGCCGCCCGCCGCCAAAGACGTCCAGGTGATACCGCGCATCCGCCGTGCGCAAACGCCGCAGCACTTCGATCGCCGAGGTCAGTCCTTTCTCAGGCGGCCCGATGTACGCCATCGCGTACGGATCGCGCGCGAGCGCGGGCCCGGCCTCGACTTCCTCAAATCGTTCCTGATGGAGGCCGTTGTAGCAAGGGAAGATCCGATCGAACGGCACGCCCCATCGCTCCACGAGGACGTCGCGCAGAAAGCGGCTCGCGGTGACGAATCGATCCGCACCGACCGCCTCGAGATCGGCGGGCTTCGGCACGCCCTGCACCCAAATCATCTTCAAACGTGCGCGCACGTCGATGCCGCGGAGCGGCGCGAACGACAAGTCGCCGCCGGTGGTCATGGCGATGAACACGTCGGTCTCGATCGCTCGCACGTCATCGAGCGGCACGTAGGTCACGCCGCCATGCTGGATGCGCTCGCGGCAGTTGACGTAGGCTGTGACGTCGTGTCCCTGCGCCGCCAGCGGGCCGAGGAGCGACAGCCGCGCGGTGATGCCGCCGCCCACGCCGGTCTGGTCCGGCGTGCGGCCGTCGTAGACGACGGCGCGGTCTGGTGAGTAGAGGACAACGCGGAATGCCATCGGACGCGAGCGCTCGACGAGATCATAGTTTCAAACATGACCCGAGGCTGATTCAGGAGCTCACGCGCCGCTATGACGTGGGCGCCGAGTACGCCACGGCGTACATGGACTTCTGGACGCAGCCGGGCGGACGGCATGCCGGAGATCGGCCGGCGGCGCTGGCCGACATCCTGCGGCTGCCTCTGCCGGATCCGATGTGGTTCGAGTACGCGATGTCCGCCAACCAACGCGGCCGCGAGCTGGCCAATCTCGTGATGGCGCACCCCGGCCGCCCGCGCGTCATCAACCGGGTCCTCGACGTCGGCTGCGGCTTCGGTGGTGTGCTGGCGACGTTCGCGCGTCTCGGCGCCGGCGTGTGCGGCCTCGAGATCGATCCCGTCCGCGTGGCCCTGTCACGCGCCAACTGCCGCGACGCCGGCTGCCCCGACGCCGTCCGTCAAGGCGATGTGCTGGACGAGGCGCTCGTCGGCGCGCTCGGCACATTCGATCTCATCACGATGATCGACGTGATCGAGCACGTGCTCGACGTCCCGAAGGCGCTGGTCCACGCCACAAGCCTGCTCGCACCGGGCGGCATGCTGTGGCTCGAGATTCCCAATCGACACAGCGTGCGCTTCGTCGCGCGCGACGGCCACTTCAGCCTCTTCGGCATCACGCTCCTCGATCGAGAGGACGCACGCGCGTATCACGGCGCGATGTTTTCGTACGCCTACGACGTCGGCGACTACCACGAGCTCTGGTACTACCGTGACTTCCTCGAGCAGCGCGGGTGCGTCTTCTCGCAGGCGGCGCCGCTCAACGCGAGCCACCCGCGCGAGCTGCCCGCCCTCATCCGCGACCTGGACGAACAGATGACCCGCTACTCCGCGGACATCCGGCCGCGCGTGCCTCAGCAGGTGGACGCCACGCTGCGAACCCGGCTCTCGGACTACCGCGCGGCGCTCGATCGCGACGAGCGTGCGATGCGCGCCGACGCGCGCGCGGAGCCCGCGTTTCGCGAAAAGTACCTCGTGGACTTCTGGCGCGCGATCGCCACCAGGCCCGTGCGCGGCTGATGGCGACCGCTCGCCGGGCATCCCCTCGGGTCGGCCGCTGGAACCTGGTGGTCCTCATCGTGCTCGTCCTGGGATCGCTGGCCGTGCGCCTTCCGGCCATCGCGCCCGAGCCCACGTGCCCGCCGCTCACGCGCGAGTTCCTGTTCGCGCGCGCGATCTACTTCGATTGGCTCGGCGACGCCGTACCCGCATGGCGCCGCAACGTATCGGACGCGCAAACGGCGCGGATGACGCACCCGGCGCCGCCCGTCGCCGAAACCGTCGGGGCGATCATCTACAAGGCGGCCGGTCGTGAAACACCCCGGACCGCGCGTGCACTCTCGGCGATCTACTGGACCGTTGCTGGCGTGTGCTTCTTCTTGGCGGCGCGGCGATGGACATCGGACGCCGCCGCGCTCACCGGCGCCGCGGTGCTCCTGTTTCTGCCGTGGACCCTACCCGAGAGCCGGCAATTCGGTGCCACGCCGCTCGCGCTCATGAACATGGGCCTCGCGCTGCTCACGTTCGCGCGGTATGGCGAGCAACCCACGCGGTCACGACTCGTCTGGTCCGCGCTCGCGACCACCGCCGCCATCGCCGTTCGACCGATGACGGGGTTTTTTCTGTTCCCGGCGTTCGCCGCCGTGCGCGCGGAGCGCGTCCCGATCCGGCGCGCACTCTTCGATCGCGACACGTGGCTGTTCGCCGCGATTGCCACGCTGCCCACGATGCTCTTCTATGGCTGGGCCCTCCCGACCGATCCCATGATGCGCACGCGCGTGGCGACGGATCTGACGTACGGCCTCCTGTTCCAGGCGAGTTTTTGGCGCGGCTGGTGGGCGATGATCGGGACGACGATCACCATTCCAGTGTTCGTGGCCGCGGTCCTGCTCGTGCCGTTCGCACGAGGGCGCACGCTCAAGACGATGCTGGCGGCGATGTGGCTGGGATACGTGCTGTACGGCATCGCGTTCAACTTCCACACGGTCACGCATCCGTACTATCAGGCGCTGGCGTTGCCGCTCATCGCGCTCTCCATCGCGAGCCTCGGTCTACTCCGCTCGAATGGCCTGCTGGCACGCAGCACGCCGCTCGTGCTCGCCGCCGTACTGATGCTCGCCGGGGGACGATCCGATCCGATGGCCGAGCCACAGGCGGCGAGCGAGGTGGCGGCGTACCGCGCGATCGGCGACCTCACCGGCCACAGCACGCGGACGGTCTACATGAGCGAATGCTGGGGTGATTCGCTGGGCTACTACGGCGAGGTCGCCGGCCGGCCGTGGCCCACGGTGTACGAGGTGCAGATGTACAAGCCCGTCGGCGCACACGGCGTGCCCGACATCACCGCGGACGCGCGACTCCAACTCGCGTCCGGCCAGCTCGGCGGCGCGGAGTACTTCATCAGCACGGATCTCGCCGAGCTCGCGCGCCAACCGGACTTGCAACGCCTCCTCGATGAACGGTACCGACTCATCGCCCGAACCGCGACCTACGTCGTGTACGACCTGCGGCGCCCCGGGAGCGTGCCGTGAACCCCGGAACCTTCGGAACCCCGGAACCCCCGGAACCCTCGGAACCCTCGGAACCCCGGAACTCCGGAACCTCTGGGCTCTTCGTCGTAGTCCTCGCGTCCATCCTCGTCCTCCCCTGGCACGCGTCCAATCACCGCCTGCCGCACTTCGACGCCGCTGACTTTGCGATCACGGCGATGGAGATCGAGCGGTCGGCGGAGACGGGCGTCATCGAGGGCCTGAGCGCCGCGTACAACCATCGCGGCTGGCGCCCGGTTCTGTTTCCGGCGCTGGGCGCGCCGTTCTTCGCCCTCGCCGGCGGATCGCTGCGCGCCGGCATCGCGCTGACGCAGTTCGCGCTGGTGCTCGTCATCGGCCTGTACACGCTCGCCCTGGCGCGGCGGTATCTCCCGTCCGGCCGCGCGCTCATCGCCGTCGCGTTCATCCTCTCGCTGCCGTGGCTGATCTACTTCTCGATGGTGTTCTACGCCGAGCTGGCGTGGATCGCGTTCACGGCGGGCTGGGTGTATCACACGGTGGCGTCGAGCGGATTTCGCGCGAGACGGCACACCATCCTCAGCGGCGTGCTGCTCGCGCTGATGGTGTGCGTGCGGCCCATCGAGAGCGTGATCGTGACGACGCCCGCGATGATGTTGTTCGGCTGGCTGGCGCACCGCCGGCGGGAGCTGCAGCCAGGCGGATTCGCGCTCGCGTGTGCGACGGCGATTGTGGTGGCGGCCGCGTGGTGGGCGCCGTTTCTCGACGAGTTGTACGCGTGGGCGCACGAGACGTCGTTCGGCCCTCTCGCGCTCGTGACCGACCAGCGATTCCGCGGCGTCAGCGTGTGGACGCTGGTCCGCGACGTGACGTCGCACTACGCACCACGGCAGTTGATGATGCTCGGCGTGGCGGCCACGGGCCTTTGGGTCTGGCATCGCGGACGCTCGCGTCCGCCGCTGGGTCTCGTCGCCGCCGGTCTTGTCATGGCGGCGCCCATCATCGCGGTGCTCATGTGGACGGGCACGAGCAGCTACCGCCGGATGGTGCCGGCCATGTTCGTGATCTTCCTGGGGCTCGTCGTCGCGCTGCTCCATCCCGCGTGGCGGTGGCCGCGGGCACGGACGATCATCATGGCGATCCTCGCCGGCGGTCAGGTGGGACTCGTCGTGCTGAACGGATTCGCGTGGCGTCCGGCGTGGCTCGAACGGACGTACGCGTCCTTCAGCCAGATCTCACCGGCGTCGCCCACGCCCGACGTGGCCGAATCGATCGTTCGCACGCTCGACGCCGGCGGCGTCGTCGACGGACGCATCGCGACCTATGCCTGGTGCTACTACGACGACTTCGTCGGGTGCTCATCGCGGGGGATGAACTGGTTCGAGTCGGCCGCGCTCACGGCCGCTGCGATTGCGCATCGATCCGGCATCCGGTTCCACTTCGAGAGCGATCTGGATGTCGGCGAACCCGCGCGCATCGCGGCGCAATTGCGCGCCGCTGGATATCGCTACGTGCTGCTCGACTTGTATGCCCGCGATGATCTGCGGACGTCGCAGATCCCGTACTTGACCGTCACGTCAGGACTGCTCGCGATGCTCGCGCGCGATGGACACATCCCGGGGCTCGTGCCGATCCGGCGCTACGAGCTGGGCGGGCGCATTGTGGTGCTCTTCGAGGTGGCGCCCGACGTCGTCCATCCGCCGTCGCTCGAGAGCGTCGCAGTGACGCTAATGGGGAAGTAGGGCGGACCGAACTTCGGTCCGCCCTACGTACTGTATGCCCTGAATGCGCCACACGTCCGGCGCCACGCCGAGTGCCGGCGCGACCGCGTCGAAGATGAATCGCACGTAGATCTGCCGGCCGACAAACGCGTCGAGATCCACGTTGACCGTCGTCCACCCGTCACTCGGCGAGAGCGTCGCGACCGTCTCCCACGTCACGCCGTCGAGGCTCACCTGCACTTCGGCCGATGACGCACGGCTCGTGAGCCACGACTCGAACGTCAGCGTCGCGCTCGTCGCGCCGGTGAGATCGATCGGCGCCGGCCAGCCAAGCACGGCGCGGCCAGTCGTCGTGGCGGCCGCACGCCACTTCGGGTCAGCGCCCGAATCGCCTGGCGTTGACGTGAATCCGAATGGAGACGTGAATCCGGATGGAGGCGTGAATCCGGATGAAGGCCGGGTCTTTAGACCCGGCGGAAGGCCCTCGGACGGCTCGGGCGACGAACCCGGCTCGAAGCACTCGGTGCCCAGGAACACGCCGGGGTTCGGCGTGCGCGCGAGCGTCACGTTGTCGAGCCGCGTCCACTGCTCCAGCCCGCTGGTCGCGGCGTAGACCGAGAGCGTCGCGTTCGTCCAGGCCTTCGTCGCATACGTCCGCAAGGCGAAGTTCGACAGCGCCTGGCCCGGCGCGATCCAGAACGTGCACGCCGAAAGATCGCTGAAGTCCAGATCGTGCAGCAGGATCGTCACGCGCTTGCGCACCGCGCTGCTGTTCCCGAGCTGGAACGTCGCCGTGATGATCTGGCCCGACGTCAGCGCTTGATTGGTCGCCTGGAGGATGCCACCCGCCGGCACGCCCGGCGTGCCCGGACGGATGAACTCGAACACGCCGCCCGTCACCTGATGCGTGATGTCGAAGAACGGCCCCCACGGCGGCAGAGTTGGGCTGCTGAAATCCCCGTTGCCGAGCATGTCCGGCCCAGGAACGCCGCTCGGTAGCGCCGGCCGCGCCGGATCGATGCACTCGGTCCGCGTGCCGGATGCCGTTCCGTCCACCTCCAGCGACACGTTGTCGAGCAAGTAGTCGCCGGTGGCGCTCCCCGACGCTGCGTAGAAATAGATCGCCGCATTCGCCCAGTCCTTCGTCGGGTGCATCTTCATCTGGTACGTCGTCAGTGGGACGCTCGGCGCGAGCCAGAACGTGCATACCGACAAATCGCTGAAGTCTGCGTCGATGATGAGCACGCTGATCCGCTTGCGTACCGTATCGGTGTTCCCGATGTCGAACTGAGCTGTGAGGCCCGTGCCGCTCCCGACGCTGACGCCCGTGTTCTGGAAGATCACCGCCTGACCTGAGCCCGTCGTCGTCGGATTCGCTTTGTGGTACTCGAATCGTCCGTTCGCCGCGTTGTTGTGCACGATGTCCGGCACCTCGTGCAGGAACCAGTTGGAGAGCCCCGCGGCAAAGGTGCCGTTCGTCACGAGCTCCAGGCCGTCCGGCGGCACGACCGCAAAAACCAGATCGTCCTGGTCGTCCGTCGGACCGGTGGCGCACGGCGACACGCTGCCCCCGGATCGCAGCTGCGCGCGCACCGCCTGCGTCGCGCCGGACGGCAGCACGTAGGCGGCTGAAAAGCTCTGCATGCCGGTCGCCGTCGGTGTGAGCGTCGCCGCCAGCGTCCATACCGGATTCAACGCGTGGCTCGTGTGGTACAGGTCGACCCGGTCACTCGCCGTATTCGCGATCCAGGCGCTAGCCGCGATCGTCACGGTCTTCCCCTCCGCGAACACGCTGCCATCGGCCGTCGAGACCGAGACGTGATCGATCGACTGATCGGTGTGGAAGGTCCCGCCCTGACCGTCCGCGCAGGCGCTGAAGATCGTGTTCGGCTGATGCGGTTCCGGACCGCCCGGAATCCCATGGCGTCCGATCAGCGAGCCGCCGGATTCGCACGAATCGCCGATGGCTGCGCAACGAGGTGCCGCCAACGTCGCGTCGTATTGGGCCTGCGTGAATCGCGCGCTCCCGAGGGCCATCGACATCGTCGCACGCCCGCTGGTCGCGGCAAAAAATGGCCGGCACGTCGCATTGCTCGCAAATCCTGACGAGCACAGCACGGGGTCCGTCCCCTCGGCGCGACGGGCAAACCACTCGTACAGCGACATCGCGTACACATCCAGCGGTTGCTCGGACAGCAGCAACGTAGCGGTTCGAAACGCCTTTTGTGAGACCGTGCTGTCGGGAACGCGGGGACCGGCGGAGGCGATCACCGTGTTGATGTCGAACAGGGTGACGTCGGAGGCCTGCAACACCTGACCAGGCGTCACGTTCAGGTTCTGATTGTTCAGCACGAAGTTCGTGCCGACTTCCTCCGGGGCGGCCAGCCCCATCAAGTACAGCTCGAGGGTGTTGAACGTCGTCTGGCTGACGTTGCTGGCGGAGCTGACGAGGTAGCCCGCACCAAACGGCGTGAATGCGAACGGATACGTACCCCCTTGGCCGCCGGCCCCGCCGATGCTGAAGCCCATGATGTTGCCGGCCATGCTGCCCTTCGGCCAGTGCGGTCTGCCTTGGGTGAAGAGCGATCCGGGAATGAAGGCGATCCACTGATGGCCAGTCTCATGGTTGAAGCCGGTGCCGGCGCCGTCCCAGAGGCCCGTCAACGGAAACACCGAAATCCCCAGCAAACCGCCGCGACTCCCGTAGACGGCCGTCGAATCCGTCATGGACAGGCCGATGCCGCTGATCGTGTTCTTCACGCCCGAATGAAAGCGATTCCCAGTCCGCTGGACGGCGCCGGTGTACACGAAGTTCAGGAAGTCGAAGCGGTCGCGATAGTACTGATAGAACCGCTGGGCCCAATGCGTGTGCGTGCCTGTTTGTGTCTCGTTCGCGAACGCGACGATGTTCACGACGTGGTCGGTTTCCTGGGTCGTCGGGTCTATCTGGCGGACGTCAGCCAGCCCGACGTCGGCCGTCCACACTTCGGCGAAGACGTTCTGCCGGGCTGTCGTGCCGGACGGTTCGCAGAAGCCAATGAAGGGTCGATGGACCCACTGCGGGGTGGCCTTGCTCAGAATCTCAGCCGGCTGAAACTGGATCGTCCACGTGGCGTCACCGGGCACCAGGTCGCCGTTCGTCCCGTCGTTGAACATCGGGCGATCGACGCCGTCGTACTCGAAGCCGACCGACGCTGGATTCCCCGAGATGGTCGCCTCGAACCGGATGACGTCCGAATAGGTTTCCGGAATGACGGCAGGCGTGAACCAGCTTCGCGTGACGCTAGGCGCGCCCTGACGCGACAGAGCCTGGAGCGACCACAGGGCGATGGCGACGGCGATGATCGGGAACAGGCCGACGGCTCGGCGCCCCATGAGCATGTTCTCTCTGGTCAGGCTGGCAGCGGCCCGCCGACGATATCACCAGTTGGGCGGTGGGCCTGAAGCTGGAACGCTGCTACCCACCGCCGCGCGTGACGACGACGTTCTGAATCTTCCACACATCTGGCGCCACGCCAATGCTCGGCGCCACTCCATCGAAGACGAAGCGCACGTAGATCTGCTGACCGGCGAACGCGATCAAATCCACGCCCGCCGTCGTCCACCCATCACTCGGCGCGACCGTCGCGAGAGTGTGCCACGTCACGCCGTCCAGACTCACTTGCACGGCCGCGGACGAGCCGTGGCTCGTGAGCCACGAGTCGAACGTCAGAGTGGCGCCCGACGCGCCGGTGAGATCGACCGGCAGCGCCGACTGCAACACCGACTGCCCTGCAGCCGCCTCGACGGTCCACCCGGCATCCGCCGCACCCGCCGCGCCGGACGACGTGAACCCGCCACTCGCCGACCAGCCGTCGGTGCCGCTCATTCCGCTCATGGCCGACACCACGGGTGATGACGACGCGAGCACCACGCCCGGGTCGAAGTGCGGCGCCGGCGACGACCCCGGTTCGAAGCACTCGGTGCCGAGGAACTGCGAGGGTCCCGGCGTCCGCGACAGCGTGACATTGTCGAGCCGCGTCCATTGATCGGGCCCCGTGGACGCCGCGTAGACGGAGAACCTGGTATCCGTCCACGCCTTCGTCGCGTACGTCCGCATCGCGAAGTTCGACAGCGCTGCCCCCGGCGGGATCCAGAACGTGCACGCCGAGAGATCGCTGAAGTCGTGTTCGTGCAGGAGGACGGTCACTCGCTTGCGCACGCTGCTGCTGTTGCCCAGCTGGAACGTCGCCGTCATGATCTGGCCCGACGTCATCGCCTGGCCCGTCGCCTGGATGATGCCACCCGCCGGCACGCCCGGTGTCCCCGGCCGGATGAACTCGAACACACCGCCGGTCAACTGATGCTGGATATCGAAGAACGCGCCCCACGGCGGCAACGCCGGGCCGCTGAAATCCCCGTTGCCCAGCAAATTGGATCCGGCGATTCCGCCGGGTGGCGTCGGCCGCGCAGGATCGATGCACTCCGTCCGCGTGCCGGACACCGCGCCGTCCACCTGCAGCGAGACGTTGTCGAGCAGGTAGTCACCGGTGGCGCTCCCCGACGCGGCATAGAAGTAGATCGCCGCATCCGCCCAGTCCCTGGTCGGATGCGTCTTCATCTGATACGTGGCCAGTGGCAGGTTCGGCGCGAGCCAGAACGTACATACCGACAAGTCGCTGAAGTCCGCGTCGATGATGAGCACGCTGATGCGTTTGCGGACCGTGTCGGTGTTCCCGATGTCGAACTGCGCGGTCAAGCCCGTGCCGCTGGTGACACCGACGCCCGTGCTCTGGAAGATCACTGCCTGCCCCGACCCGGTCGTCGTCGGATTCGCCTTGTGGTACTGAAACACGCCGTTCGACGCGCTGTTGTGGACGATGTCCGGCACTTCGTGCAGGAACCAGTCAGAAAGACCGTTCGCGAAGTTGCCGTTCCGCACCATCTCGCTGCCGACAGCCGGGTTGACGGCGAAGATCAAATCGTCGTGATCGTCGAACAAGCCGACCGAACAAGGGCTCATGCTCCCGCCGGCGCGATGCACCGCACGGACGGCCTGGAGACTTCCCGCCGGCAACACATACTGCGCGGACAGGGTCTGGATCCCAGTCGCCACCGGCGCGAGCGATGCGATCAACGTCCACGTGGGGCTGGATGCTTGATCGGCGTAGTAAAGCTCGATCCGATCTTTGACCAAGCTCCACACGAAGGCCGTCACCACGACCCTGACGACCTGGCCCGACGCCAAGGGGGTGTCGTCAACCGTCGACACGACGATCCGATCGAGGGACGGGTCCGAATGGTAGATGCCGAACAAGCCGTCGGCACATGCGCTGTTGATCGTGTTCGGATGATGCGGTTCAGTTACGCCGCTGATGTTGGCCCGGCTGTTGAGCAGCACGGGACCAGAGTCGCATCCACTGGCGATGAATGAGCACCTTGGCGCCTTCAGCGTGCTGTCGTACGCCGCGGTGTTCCCGACCACGATGATGGTCGCGGTATTCGAGCCCGCGCTCCCAACGGCATTCGTGACCTTCACCCAATAGCTCGTCGTTGATGACAGTGCGGGGGTGGTATAGCTCGCCGCCGTGGCGCCGGCAATCGGTGTCGCCGTGCTTGGGCTCGAGCCCTCGTACCACTGGTACGCGGGCGTCGGGGAGCCGATCGCGGCAACATGGAGTGTCGTCGCCTGGCCCGCGCCGGTCGTTTGGCCTCCGGGCTGGACGATGATGGCAGGTGCTGTTGGCGTCGTCACGTGGTTCGAGACGACGACCACGAAGCCGCTCGCCGTCGCCGCGGTGACGAGAATCTCGACACCGCTTGGCGTGTCGGTGAACTTCTCGCCTGGCACCCACCTCGCGCCGCCATCGCTATCGTCGCCATTGCCGTCGGTATCGATCACGAGCGCCGGATTAGCAATGCGCGCCGGGTCGACCTCGTGAATGATGACAGCTGTGCCCGGAAGCACGTCGTCGTAACCGAACAGCATCCTGGCTTCAACGGTAAAAAAGCGCGAGGTGCCGAAGATCGGCACCTTCACGAGCTGATTTCCTGTCGATGGACGGCTCAGTCCGTCGAGCGTGATGGTCGCGACGGTGCCAGGCACCACGTCGACGCGCCGTCCGCTCAGCCACCCGAGCAGGTCTTTGTGATAACCGATCGTGTGCTGCTGCCGGACGAAGCTCATGATGTCCCACGGATTGAATCCGCTGGGGCCGGAGGAGTGCGACAAGCCAAAGGTGTGGCCCATCTCGTGGCCCATGAGGCCGATGTTGCCGCCGTTGGCAATCCACGTCGCCCTCCATGTGCGCGTCACGCCGTCCAGCGTCTGAAACGTAGACGCGCCGAGTCCCGCGTACAGGTTCATGCCGTCGACGGCGCCGTTGAAGATCATGTTGATGCCGCTGAAGTTGGCGAAGTTCACCTGGGCATCCGCGGCGAGCGCGCAATCCCGCGAGCTCGTGGTGAAGTTGATCATCCCGGTGCCGCCTTGGTAATAGAACGCACGTGGCTGCGGCAACGTGACCCATCCGACGGTCGTGCTTCCCGTGAGGTTGATCGCGTCGTACGAGAGCTCGCGCCAGTAATGGTCCAGGCCCGGGCGCGACGTGCCGTACATCTGGAAATAGTCGAAGTTCGCCGGCTCCGCCGCCACATCCTGGAACTTGCAGAGCAGCGTCACCCACGGCTGCGGTCCGGTCACCGCGTGCGTCACGACATCGCGCGGTGGCGCGAGGAATGCGAGCGACTCGACGGCGATGACAGACCGGCCCAACACAGCGGCGACCGCTGGCCTCTCGACCCCGGAGAGATCGACGCGTCGCTCGCGGAGGGCCATCAATCCACCGGCGCGCATCACGACATCGGCCGGCAGCGCCAGCTCGAAGGACTGCCCCCGATCGTCGACGAGCGTGGCGATGGTCGACGGAGGGATCAACGAACCCGGAACCGGATCGAGCCAGGCGATGTCCACGGTGCCCGTCAACCGGACGCGAGCGGTCTGGCCGGCGCGCACGGCGTGGGCCTGGATGGAAATCGCGACAAAGACAGTCAGCAACAGCCACGCCAGCCTTGGGGCTGACGCAACGTGCGTCTGGACCGGTCGAGGTTGAATGTCAGAAGGAATTCGGCTGGTGACGGCCATCGACGACGCCGGGTCCACAAGACCCGGGCTCCGGTTTGAGAATGTGCTCGGAATCGGCGGTTGCTCGGCCGCCGTAGTCACGCGTGGCGGCCGGCAACAACGATGAGAGGCGAGACAGACAACCGCTACCGATGGACCACGATGCCTCCGAGCCGCCACACATCCTGCTCGACGCCGATCGCTGGCGCGATCGCGTCGAAGACGAATCGCACGTAGATCTGCTGGCCCGCGAAGGCGTCGAGGTTCAGGCCGACCGTCGTCCAGCCATCACTCGGCGCCACGGTCGCGATCGTGTGCCACGTGACGCCGTCGAGACTGACCTGGACGGCCGCGCCCGAATCGCCCGAGAGCCACGAATCGAAGCTCAGCGTCGCGCTCGTCGCGCCCGTGAGATCGATCGGGTTCGCCCAGCCGAGCGTCGAGAGGCCCGTCGTGGTCGCCTCCGCGCGCCACACCGTGCCGCCCGAACCGGAGCCATCGGACGTCGGTGAGAACCCGCCGGCGATCTCTGCCCGCCGGGTCTGAAGACCCGGCCTCCATTCGGGCGCCACGCCGCCCGGGTCGAAGTGCGGCGCCGGCGCCGATCCCGGCTCGAAGCACTCGGTGCCCAGAAACACGCCGGGATTCGGCGTCCGCGCGAGCGTGACGTTATCAAGCCGCGTCCACTGATCGGGCCCGGTCGACGCCGCGTAGATAGAGAACCGCGTGTCTGTCCACGCCTTCGTGGCATATGTCCGCATCGCGAAGTTCGACAGCGCCGCCCCCGGGGGGATCCAGAACGTGCACGCCGAGAGATCGCTGAAGTCGTGTTCGTGCAGGAGGACGGTCACCCGCTTGCGCACGCTGCTGCTGTTCCCCAACTGGAACGTCGCCGTCATGATCTGGCCCGACGTCATCGCCTGGCCCGTTGCCTGGATGATGCCACCCGCCGGCACGCCCGGCGTGCCCGGACGGATGAACTCGAACACGCCCCCCGTCAGTTGATGCGTGATGTCGAAGAACGGCCCCCACGGCGGCAACGTCGGACTGCTGAAGTCCCCGTTACCGAGCAGATTCGGCCCGGCGGCTCCGCCGGGCGGCGTGGGCCGCGCCGGATCGATGCAGTCGGTCCGCGTCCCGGATGCCGTGCCGTCCACCTGCATCGAGACGTTGTCGAGCAAGTAGTCGCCGGTGGCGTTGCCCGACGCCGCGTAGAAGTAGATCGCCGCGTTCGCCCAGTTCTTCGTCGGATGCGTCTTCATCTGGTACGTCGCCAGCGGGACGCTCGGCGCGAGCCAGAACGTACACACCGACAAGTCACTGAAGTCCGCGTCGATGATGAGCACGCTGATGCGCTTGCGCACCGTGTCCGTGTTCCCGACCTGGAACTGCGCTGTGAGCCCCGTGCCGCTGCCGACGCTGACCCCGGTGTTCTGGAAGATCACGGCCTGCCCCGACAGCGTCGTTGGATTCGCCTTGTGATACTGAAACACGCCGTTCGACGCGCTGTTGTGCACGATGTCCGGCACTTCGTGCAGGAACCAGTTGGTGAGGCCGCCTGCGAAGTTGCCGTTCTGCACCATCTCACTGCCGGCCGCAGCGTTGACCGCGAAGATGAGATCGTCGTGATCGTCGCGGCTTCCGGTCGAGCACGAGCTCACGCTGCCGCCGAAGCGGAAGTTCGCGCGCACGGCCTGCAGGCCGCCGGCGGGCAGCACATACGAGCTGTTGGTGAGGACCTGAACACCGCCCGCGGTCGGCGTGAGCGTCGCAATGAACGTCCACGCTGGATTGTTCGCATTGGGGGCACCGTACAGGTCCACGCGATCGCTCGCGAAGACGGTCATGCTCGCCCACACCGTGACGTCGATCCTCACCGTCTTTCCGGGCGCGAACGGCGTGCCGTCCACCGTGGAGACCTTGAGTCGATCCACCGACTCTTCCACGTGGTAGCTGCCGAGCGTGCCGTCAAAGCACGCGTTGTTGATCGTGTTGGGCTGGTTCGGCTCGGGGCCGGCGGTGATGTTCGCGCGACCGTTGATGAGCGACGCCCCGGTATCGCAGCTGCTCCCGACGACGGCGCACTTCGGCGCCTTCAGCGTGCCGTCGTAGATCGCTTGGCCCGCGTCCACGGTGATCGTCGCCGTGCTCGAGTCCGCAGTGCCGAACGTGTTGGTGGCTCTGACCCAGTAGCTCGTCGTGGCCGCCAGCGGAGGCGTCAGGAAGAACGCGTCCGTCGCGCCGCCGACGGGATTCGCCGTGTTCGGGCTCGTGCCTTGGTACCACTGATAGGTGAGCGGCGCGGATCCAATCACGCCCACGACCAGCCCAGCGCTCTGCCCCGGGGCAATCGTCTGGCTCTGCGGCTGAAAGACGATCGACGGCGGCGAGTCGGCGGTCGGAATGTCCACGGTGAACACGCCACGGCCGTGGGTGCCGGCCACCAGCGTGGTCCCCAGCCACATCAGCTCGTCGACCGAGACATTCGCCGGGCCGTCGTGCGGCAGCGACCACGTGGCGCCGCCATCCTCGCTCGTGAAGATGCCCGCCTCGGTGCCCAGATAGAGCCAGTTCGAGTTGCTGGGATGGAGCACGATGGTGCGCATGGGCACGGCCGGCAGCATGCCGCCACCCGATCCGGCGATCGCGCTCCACGATCCTCCGGCGTTCGTGGTCTTGAAGACATTCGGGAACGAGTAGCCGCCGAACGTCGCGTACACGACGTCGGTGTTCACCGGATCAATCGCGATCCGCAGAGCCTGCCGGCTGGTGGGCAGCGGCGCCGCGCTGACCTTGGTCCACGTCGGCGTGGCGCTCAGTCCGTCCGTCGTGCTGTAGATCTCTCCGCTCACGTGACCCACCCAGATCACATTGTCATTGGTGGCCGCCACGGCAATCGAGGTGATGTTGGAATTCGGAAACGTGCCCGTCGTCGGCGGCTTGATCGCCGTCCACGTCGGGCCCGTCGTGGCGGTCAACGGCGCCTTGGCATCGTCGGTCCGCCACAAGGACCGGCCGCCCGCGTAGAGGCGCTCCGGCACGGTGGGATCCATGATGAACGGCGCGATGAATTGCGCGAAGCCCACGCATGCGTCGTCGATGCGGAACGGGGCGGCCTTGCAGTCGCCGATCCCGCTCGGGGTGCCGTTGGTCCCGCCGTAGATGTAGCTCGCGGACGCGCCGCCGTTCGCGCTTCGGTGGAGCCTGAGGCGAACGTATTCGCCGTAGAAGTAGTTGGGATCCGCCGGGTCCGCGGCGGACCAGCCACCGTCACCACCGAACTCCGTCGTCCACCCCTCGGAGCCATTGGCCGGGGTGTACAGCAGCGTGCCGTTGTCTTGCGTACCGCCGATGATCTTGCCCGTCGCAGCGTTCCCGCCGATGCCGTAGAACTGCGTCACGGCCAGGGTGTTGTTCAGCTCGGTGAAGCCGCCGAAGGATGCGGAGGTGACGGTCAGGACGTTCTCCGCCTTGTAGACGCCCCCGTCGTTGCCGAAGTACACGCGGCGATTGGTCACGCCGTCATAGCCGGGGTCGTGGACGATCGCGTGATGATCGGCGTGGGCGGAATTGGGCCACAGAAACCAGGTGCTGATCTGGGTGAACGTCGCGCCGCCATCGATGCTTCGATGCAGATCGAGACCGCCGATGACCACGGTCGAGTCGTTCGTCGGATCGACCCAGATCGTGTTGTTGTACCAACCCTGACCGCTCAAGTGCGCCGGCGTGCTCACCTGCGCGTACGTCACGCCCCCGTCGGTGCTCTTCCATACCTGCCCGTTGCCGGTCTCGAGGACGACGTAGACGTTGGTCGGGACGGATGCCGAGACGCCGATCTCGATGCGCCCGCTCGTGGTGTCGGTAAAACTCGCGCTCTTGGGCCAGGTCAGGCCGCCGTCGGTCGTGTAATACGCGTTGCGCCGCGGTCCCGTGGCGACCCCGTGCGTGCTGCTGCCGGGCAGGAACTTCACGTCCACCGCGTCGGCCTGCGAAGACAGGATCAGCATCCTGGTCCACGTCGCCCCGGCGTTGACGCTGCGCCACAAGCCGGTGCGGGTGCCCGCGAGGAGAATCGCGCCGTCGGCGGACACGGCCAGACGATTCACGAACAGAAAGTCCGTGTTCGCGGTTGTCGCCAACTGCGCCCACGTCGTGCCGCCGTCGGTCGACTTGAAGATGCCGGCCCCGCGAACGGCGTCGACGTTGAAGAAGCCCTCGCCGGTTCCCGCGTACATGGTGGAGGGATCGCCGGGCTGGAAGATGATGCTGGTGATCGCGATGTTGCCCATGAAGTCGTCAACGACCGACCATGACGTGCCGCCGTTGGTCGTCTTCCAGATGCCGCCCGAGACGCTGCCGGCGAAGATGATGTTCGTCGACGTCGGATGAATGGCGATGGCGCGGACGCGGCCGCCGATATTGCCGGGACCGATCGCGGTCCAGTCGCCCGGGGCGATGCCGGCGGTCGTCACGTCGCGGCCCGCCGCCGCCGCAGCGTTGCGGGCGGCACGCATCCGATTCACGTGCGCGCGGGCGCGCATCAGACCGTCGGCGGGAATGTTCCCGTTCTCATCACGGAGCGATCCGAGGCGCCACTCCATGATCTCGCCGGGAGAATCATGGCGATCCTTCTCGACTTCTCCTTCGCCGATATCCGGAACGCGGGCGAACCAGGTGGCCGCCACCGCGAGCGCAACGAGGACGACCGAGACCCTCAATCGCCAGGACTTCAGCAGCTCGGGAAATAAGCGCATCAGACGTCTCCAGGTAGTGGACTTCTACTTGCCAGGCTTGATCGACACGGAGAAGGTGTATCGCGCGACGTTCGGCGGACACGGCGGCGTCCCACACGGTGCATCCGAGGTGAGCTGGATCTCGAAGTCCCCAGCCTGCGCCGTCTTCCAGACCCAGCCGCGGGCACCGGGCTTCGTCTCTTCGTTGGCCGGGGTCAGGAGCCGCAGCGCGTCGTGGTTGTAGTCGAGTTGCCAGGTCCGCTGATCGAGCGGCGGCTGCACACCAAGTGTCTGGCCGACGGTCAATTTGATCGGCGCGTTTGAATCCGTCGCGACGACGTCTGCCTTGCTGAACGAGAGCGGGGCGGCCTGCGAACTGCGCGCAGGAGGTTCAGGCTGTGACGCACGACCGCGAGGGGCGTCTGGCTGCACTGACGCCGGTGGCGACGATGGGGTGCTCGCCGGCGGCGCGGGCGCGGGGGACGCAGCCGGTGGATTCTCAGCCTTCGAACAAGAACCACCGACGACAGTGCCAGCGACAATCACGATCGTGCCGATCCAGGGAGCGCACCTCGTCCACGAACGCATCGCTTGCCGCCTCCATTATCGAAACGTGCGGGCAGAGTTCGCGCTCAGTGTAGCCGAACTACGGCGTCCGCTCGTACAACAACTGGCTGACGATGCTGACGTTCTGGATCCGCCACACATCCGGCGCGACGCCCACGGCCTGCGCAACCGCATCGAACACAAACCGTACGTAAATCCGATGGCCCGCGTAGGCGTCGAGATCCACGCCCGTCGTCACCCAACCGGTACTCGGCGAGACGTTCGCCACGGTTTCCCAGGTCATGGCATCGAGACTGACCTCCACGGCGGCCGGCGATCCTCCGGACAACCACGAGTCGAAATACAGCGTTGCCTCGATGGCGCCGGTGAGATCGATCGGATCCGGCCGGACGAGAATTGCGCGGCCCGATTCGGTCGCTTCGGCGCGCCAGCCCGTGGTGCCGACATCGGAATCAATTAGCCGGGTCTGAAGACCCGGCCTCCACGTGTCAGCCGTCCATCCGCTCGGCATCGAACCCATCGCCTGCAGTTCGTCGATCGGCGGTGCCGGCGCCGATCCCGGCTCGAAGCACTCGGTGCCGAGGAACTGCGAGGGTCCCGGCGTCCGCGACAGCGTGACATTGTCGAGCCGCGTCCACTGATCCGGCCCCGTCGACGCCGCGTAGACCGAGAACCGCGTGTCCGTCCACGCCTTCGTGGCATACGTCCGCATCGCGAAGTTCGACAGCGCCGCCCCCGGCGGGATCCAGAACGTGCACGCCGAGAGATCGCTGAAGTCGTGCTCGTGCAGGAGGACCGTCACCCGCTTGCGCACGCTGCTGCTGTTGCCCAGCTGGAACGTCGCCGTCATGATCTGGCCCGACGTCATCGCCTGACCCGTCGCCTGGATAATCCCGCCGGCCGGCACGCCCGGGGTCCCCGGCCGGATGAATTCGAAGACGCCGCCCGTCACCTGATGCGTGATGTCGAAGAACGGGCCCCATGGCGGCAACGTCGGACTGCTGAAATCCCCATTGCCCAGCAGATTCGGCCCAGCCGCGCCGCCGGGCGGCGTCGGTCGCGCCGGATCGACGCAGTCGGTGCGCGTGCCGGACGTCGTCGCGCCCACTCTCACCGAGACGTTGTCGAGCAGGTAGTCGCCGGTGGCATTCCCCGACGCCGCGTAGAAGTAGATCGACGCGTTCGCCCAGTTCTTGGTGGGATGTGTCCTCATTTGATACGTCGCCAGCGGGACACTCGGCGCGAGCCAGAACGTGCAGACGGACAAGTCGCTGAAGTCCGCGTCGATGATGAGCACGCTGATGCGTTTCCGCATCGAGTCCGTGTTGCCGATGTCGAACTGCGCCGACAAGTCCGTGCCGTTGGCCACGCTCACGCCGGTGTTCTGGAAGATCACCGCCTGCCCGGACCCGGTCGACGTCGGATTCGCCTTGTGATACTCGAATCGACCGTTCGACGCGCTGTTGTGCACGATGTCCGGCACTTCGTGGAGGAACCAGCTGCCGAGGCCCGCGCCGAAGCTGCCGTTCTGGACGAGGTCGGTGCCGAACGCCGGGTTCACCGCGAAGATCAGATCGTCGTGATCGTCGAAGCCGCTGTTCGCGCCGCACGGCGAGGCCGCGCCGCCGAAGCGGAAACTTGCGCGCACGGCTTGCAGCGTGCCTCCAGGGAGGACGTAGCTGCTGTCCGACAGGATCTGCGCGCCACCGGCCGCCGGCGCGATCGTGGTGATGAAGGTCCACACCGGGTTCGTGGCATCCGCCGCGCCGTAGAGGTCGAGGCGATCCGAGGCAAAGGCACCCGCATCGGCCCACACCGTGACGTCAATCTTCAGCGCCTTTCCCGGGCCGAACGGCGAGCCATCCAGCGTCGACGCCTTGACGCGGTCGACGGATTCGTCGTTGTGATACACGCCCAGCGTGCCGTCCGAGCACGAGTTGTTGATCGTGTTGGGCTGGTTCGGCTCCAGGCCGCTAGCGATGTTCGCGCGGCCGTTCAGGACGGCCGGCCCGGAATCGCAGACGCTGCCGACGATGGCGCACTTCGGCGCCTTCAGCGTGCCGTCGTACTGTGCCAGGTCCGGATCGATCGTCATGACGGCGGTGTTGGAATCCGCGCTCCCGAAACCGTTCGTCACTCTGACCCAGTAACTGGTCGTGATCGAGAGCGGCGGCGTCGTGAACGACGGGGACGTCGCGCCGCCGATGGGATTCGCCGTGCTGGGGCTCGTGCCCCGGTACCACTGGTAGCCGAGTGGCGATCCGCCTGATGCGCTGACGCTGAGGAGCGCCGTTTGGCCCACGGCGAGCGTCTGGCTCGCCGGATGCGTGCCGATCGCCGGCGGCGTCGTGGGCGGGGTGATGTCGATCGTGTAGAGCCCGCGGCCGTGCGTCACGGCCACGAGCGTCGTGTTCATGAAGAACAGTTGAAACGTCGCCACGTTCGCCGGACCGTCGTGCGGCACCTGCCAGCTGTTGCCACCATCCTCGCTCGCGAAGATACCGACGTCGGTGGCCGCGTAGACCCAACCCGACACCGACGGATGCGGCACCACCGAACGTACCGGCGCCGGCGGGAGCGCCCCACCGCCCGTACCGCTCGCGTTGGTCCAGGTCGCGCCGCTGTCGTGCGTGACCCACAGGTTGCCGGAGAAGTACGTCTCGAACCCGCCGAACGACGCGTAGACCGTGTTCGAATCCAGGGGATCGACGGCAATCGAAGACACCGCGCGGCCGGGCAGCGTCACACCGTCACGCTGGATCCATGTCGGACTCGGCGCCGTGCCGTCGGCGGTCATGTAGACATTGCCATTGTTGTGGCCGATCCAAATCAGATCCGAGTTGCCCTTGGTGACCGCGATCGCCGAGATGTTGCTGCCGATGCTTGGCTTGATGATCGACCAGGCGACCGTGTTGGCAGGGTTCGACCGTGGATTCGTGGACAGCCAGAGGTTGCCGCCGCCGGCGAGTAGACGATCTGGATTGTTCGGGTCGAGCAAGATCGGGGCGATGAAGTTCCTGGCGCCGCCCGTGCACCCGTCAGTTAACTGCGTCGGTGTTCCGCACGCAGTGATCGTCTGCGACAGCGCGCCATTGTTGCTGCGATGCACGCCGAGGTTCTGAATCTCGCCGTATAGGAAGTTGTTGACCTGATCGGTCGTGGAAAAGCCGCCGTCGGCGCCGAACAGATTGGTCCACCCCTGCGGACCAAACGCCGGCGTGAACATCTTCGTCCCATTGTCCTGCGTGCCGCCGAACACCCGGCCCGTCGCCACGTGACCGTCGGCACCGTAGAACTGCGTCACGCCGTAGTTGTTGTTGAGGGTCGTCGTCACCGTGCTGCTGACGTCCTCCCACTTGTAGATGCCGCCGTCGTTGCCGATGTACACGCGGCGATTCGTCGCGCCGTTGAAGTTCGGGTCACTGATGATCGCGTGCTGATCGGAGTGACCGCCTCCGCCCCAACCGCCAAACGTCGCACCACCGTCGATGCTGCGAAACATGCTGATGCCACCGATGATCACGTGATTGGCGTTGGTGGGATCCACCCACACGGCGTTGTCGTACCACCCCTGCGTGCCGAGATGGTTGGGCGTGCTGGCCTGCGCGTACGACGCGCCGAAGTCCGTGCTCTTCCAGAACGTGGCGCTGGTCGCCTCCTCGACAGACGCGTAGACCACTTCCGGTGACGTCACGGACACGCCGAGCTCGACGCGGTGCCGCGCGGTGATCGGCACGAGGCCGGTGGCCAGCGTCCACGACACGCCGCCGTCGCTCGAGTGATAGGCGTTGCGGATGCGGCCCGAGGCCACCGCATTCGTGTTGCTCCCGGGGATGAACTTGACGTCCATCATGTTGGTGACCGAGAACGGCCCCGATCCCGGGTTGAAGTTCAGCGTAGTGATCTGCCAGCTGGCGCCAAGGTCCCCGCTTCGATACAAGCCCGCGCCGGTGCTCGCCAGCAGAATGGTGCTGTCCGGCGAGACCGCCAGTTCGTTCACGAAGTTGAAGTTGGCGTTCGCCGTGGACGGCAACTGCGACCACGTCGTTCCGCCATCGTTGGATCGGAAGATGCCGGCGCCGCGGATGGCGTCCTGATTGAAGAAGCCTTCACCCGTCGAGGCGAACATGACGTTCGGATCGCTGGGGAGGTACAGGATCTGGCTGATCGCCAGATTCGTCATGAAGTCGTTGACGATGTTCCAGGTGCCGCCGCTGTTCGTCGTCTTCCAGATGCCGCCGCCGACGCTGCCGATGAAGATCGTGCTCGTGGTCGTCGGGTGAATGGCGACAGCCCGCGTGCGCCCGCCGATGTTGCCGGGGCCGATCCACGTCCAGCCGCCGTTCGAGATCCCCGCCAGCCCGGGCAGCTCGTCGGTCTCGCCAGCGGCCGCACGTGCGGCGACCGCGGCGGCTTGCCGCGCCCGCATGGCCTCGACGTACCGATGCGCGTTCATCAGGCCGTTCTGCGCGATGACGCCGTTCTCGTCGCGCTCGAAGATCTGCCGCCAGCGCAACGCCTCGTCCGGTGAATCTTCGCCGGCCATCATCCGGAGTTTGTGGCTCTTGAGGGGGATCGGATCGCCCGCGAGGTGGCGGGCCGTATCTGCAGCCGCCAGCACGGCCACCGCGAAGGCAGCCACGCCAATTCCCAGGCGACGAACCGATGACCATCGAGTCAACGCCATCCTCCTTGCCGATCAGTCCACGCCGGGGGGTGCAAGAACATCACCATAACGGCAATGTCGGTATTCGTCGCGCGGACCTTCAGGTCCGCCCATGCCGGCCTACAGGCCGGCCTCCGTAGATGCCGAAACGTACGCTCAATCCCGCGACGTGATCTGTAATGTCACCAAGTACCGGGCCAGGTTCTCGCCGCACGGCGGGTTCGGACACGGCGCCCGCGATGTCAGCACCACCTGTGCAGTACCGGGCCTGACGGCCCGCCAGATCCAGCCACGATCGCCCGGCCGGCTCACCCGCTCAGCCGGCGTCACGAGGATCAGCGCATCCGGGTCGGCGTCCACCTGCCACGTGTCCGGCCCGGCATACGACAGGATCCCGACCGTCTGTCCAACCCGCATCGAAACAGGCCTTGGATCCGCCATGTCCTTCACGACGACGTCCGCGTTCTTCGCGATCACCGGATCGGAGGCTTTCGCAGGCAGCGTCTGCGTTCCGCGCGACGACGACGTACTGGGGGAAGAAACGGGCGGCGTTACAGGAGCGGTGGCCGGTGGCGGTGCTTGTGCCGGGGCGGGTGTCGCGGCGACTGGCGGCGGCGGTGGCGGCGCGTCCGAGGCCTTCGAACACGACGCGACGACGAGGAGGCCAGCAACGATCACGATCGCGCGGAGACAATCGCCGCACGCAGCCCGAGAACCCATCGGCAGCATCCTCAGCAAAGCAGTCAGTTGGGGGCGCCGATTAGTGTAGCGGATTGGAGAATCTCCCAATCTCCCAATCTCCCAATCTCAAATCCTCAACTCCCATTCTGTTTCGACAGCCGGACGTCGTCGATGATCCAGACGTCGGGCGCGACACCGGCGGGCGCGACGATCGCGTCGAACACGAACCTCAGATAGATCACCTGGCCCGCGAACGCACTCAGATCGACCTCGACCGTGGTCCAGCCTTCCGTCCGCGGCACCGTCGAAATCGACTGCCACGTGACGCCGTCAAGGCTCACCTGCACCTCGCCCGACGACGCGTGCCCTGAATGGCCTGAATGACCTGAATGAGATGAGAGCCAGGAGCCGAACTGCAAGTGCGCGCTCGAAGCGTCGCGGAGATCGATCGGTTCGGGCGACTGCAGCACCGCGCGGCCGTCGGTCCACGCCTCCACGCGCCACGATGACCCGGGGTCTGAAGACCCCGGGCTCCATCCGACAATCGGACTCGTAGAGCCCCGGGTCTTCAGACCCGGGGTTGCCGCGCCACCTTCCGCCTCCATCCCCAGCACCGTCGGCTCGATGCACTCCGTGCCGAGCACCGCGGTCGCCGATCGCTGGAAGGTGACGTTGTCGAGCCGCATCCATGGCTCGGTGCCCGTCGTGGCTGCGTACACCGACAGCGTCGCGTTCGTCCACGCCTTCGTCGCGAACGACCGCATCGTGTACGTCGAGAGCGGCTGGCCCGGCGCCAGCCAGAACGTGCACGCCGAGAGATCGCTGAAGTCGAGATCGTGCAAGAGGATCGTCACGCGCTTGCGCACGCTGCTGCTGTTGCCGAGCTGGAACGACGACGTGAGGATCTGGTTCGGCGTCATCGCCTGCGCCGTGGGCTGCAGGATCCCGCCCGCCGGCACGCCCGGCGAGCCCGGGCGGATGAACTCGAACACGCCGCCGACGACCTGATGCGTGATGTCGAAGAACGGCCCCCACGGCGGCAAGGTGGGATTGCTGAAGTCGCCGTTCGTCAGCAGATTCGACCCGGCGCTGCCGCCGGCGGGCGGCGCCGTCGGATCGAGACAATCCGTGCGCGTGGACGATCCGCCGGCGTCGAACATGAGCGACACGTCGTCGAGCCGATAGTCGCCGGTCCCGTTCGAGGCCGCATAGAAATAGATCGACGCGTTGGCCCACGGCTTCGTCGGATGCGTCTTCATCTGGTAGGTCCGCATCGGCGCCCCCGGCTCGAGCCAGAACGTGCACACCGACAGATCGCTGAAGTCGCTGTCGATGACGAGCGCGCTGATGCGCTTGCGCACCGTGTCGAGATTGCCGATGCGGAACGTCGCGAGGAGCGGCGTGCCCACCGGCACCGACAGATCCGTCTGCTGGAAGATCACCGCCTGCCCCGACGCCGTCGTCGTCGGATCCTTCTTGTGGTACGTGAACTCGCCGCCAGCCGCGCTGTTGTGGACGATGTCCGGCTCTTCGAACAGGAACCAGCTCGAGAGGCCGTTGGTGAAGTCGCCGTTTCGAATCATGTCGCCGACGGCGAAGATGAGGTCGTCACGGTCGTTGAAGGTCTCGGTGTCGCCGTCGCATGGACTCTGCACAGCACCGAACCGGAACGCCGCGCGAACGGCCTGCAGCCGGCCTACTGGTAACGTGAAGGTCGCCGACAACGTCTGGCTGCCCTCGGTCACTGGCGAGAGCGTTGCGAGGTGCGTCCAGCTTGGATTCGTGGCATCGGGCGCCGAGTACAAATCGAGAAAGTTGAAGGCCGCGTCGAATGCCCAGACGTTGGCCTCGATGCGGGCCGTCTTGCCGGGCGCGAACGGTGTGCCGTCCACGCTCGACACTCGAAGCCCGTCGATCGACTCACCGTCAACGTGGAAGGTGCCCATGGTGCCATCCGCGCACGAATTGAGGATCGTGTTCGGCTGATTCGGCTCGGCGCCGCCGGCCATGTTGTCGCGTCCGACGAGCAGGTTGCCCGCATCGCACACGCTGCCGGCCACCGCGCACTTGGGCGCCTTCAGCGTCGAGTCGTAGGCGGCCTGCACGCAGTTGGGGCTGGGATTGACGGTCACCGTCGCCGTCGTCGAGCTGGCCGCGTCGAACGGATTGGACACGCGGACCCAGAACGATTCCGTCGCGCCCAGCGCTGGCGTCGTGTAACTGCTCGACGTGGCGCCCTGAATCGCGCTCGATCGATTCCCGCTCACGCCAGAGAACCACTGGAACGTGAGCGGCGCCGTGCCCGACACCGTCACCGACATCGTGGCCGGCTGCCCACAGTTCACCGTCGTACTCGCCGGGTGAACGATGATCGCCGGACCGGTGCCGACCGAGACCGTCGCGGTCACCGAGTCGACCGATCCCGCGGTGTTCGTGACCCGCACCCAGTAACTCGTGGCGATCGTGAGCGGCGCCGTCGTGAAGCCGGCCGAGGTCTGGCCCACGATCGGATTGCTCGTGACGCCGCTCGTGCCGAGATACCACTGATACGTGAGCCCGACGCCAATCGCCGACACGCCAATCGTGGCCGATTGTCCCGACAGCACGCCGATGCTCTGCGGCTGGTGGGCAATCGCTGGTGTCGAGCTCGGCGTGATGACGATGTTGGCGGTCGTGGAATTCGCGGTTCCGAAGGCATTCGTGACGCGCACCCAGTAGTTGGCCGCCGCCGTGAGCGCGGGCGACGTGAACACCGGCGACGTCGCACCACCAACGGGGGTGGCCGTATCGGGACTCGTGCCTTGGTACCACTGATAGCTGAACGGCGCAGTCCCGCTAGCGGTGATGCTCAGCGTGACCGTCGAGCCGAACGCGATCGACTGACTCAGTGGCTGCCTCGTGATCGCCGGTGGCGCCGAGCCGCTCGGCGCCGTCGTCATCGCCATGATGACCCCGGCGCCAGAATCCCGATCGAAGCCCGGCGCTTCGATGTCAATCGCGGAGCTCACGAGAGCCGTGCGGATTTGATCTGCGGTCTGGCTCAGATCTCGCGACTTGATCAGCGCCGCGATGGCCGCGGCGTGCGGCGCGGCGGCCGATGTGCCGGTGAAGATCGCGGGGAACCCGCCATTCCCGGTGACCGCCACGCGATCGGCAGCCGCAAAGTCCGGCTTGTTCAGCACCTGGCCGCCGGTCGATGTCACGTTCCCAGGCGTCAGGAGCGCGCCCGCGCTATTGAAGAAGATGCGGCGGGGGCCGTCGGAGCTGAACCCCTCGACGACGTTGCTCGGGTTGAACGCGTTGGGGTTCGGGCCCGGTGCTCTCGCGGGCACCGCAGCGACGCCGAAGGAATTCAGCGCCGACGTGGCGGCATGGCCATGCGTCTCACCCGCCGTTGCGAACTGGAGCCGCCCGCGCAGCGTGCCGAGGTGCAGGAATCGGGCCGCGCCGGAGTACTTGACGATCACGAGCCGGTCGCCCGGCGATCCGGCCGACACCTGCTCGTACGGATCCTGCGCGCCGTTCTGCACGTTGATCGACGCCGCCAGCACGATCGTGCCGGCGCTGTTCAGCCGGAAGAGGTCGTAGTCGTTGCTCGATCCGCCCAGCGGATCCGACCAGAAGAGGTTGTTGGCGCTGCCGCCCGACACCGTCAGGGCGTTGTAGGTCTGCGCGCCAAAACTGTGGACCCGACCGCCGGTCGTGATGGGCGCGGACGTGGCACCGCCGTCAGCGAAATCCCCTTCCCATGTGCCCGACGTTCCGTCGTTGAGATTGCCGGAATTGGCCGCCGACGAAAAATAGAGCGCGCCGGCGGCCACGACGTCCTTCACGGCCTGAATGACGACGCCGCCATTCGTCAGCGAGATGACGCTCTGGTCCTGGCCGTCTTGAAACGGACTCTCGACGAAGTAGCCGACGTCGTCCACGATGATGTCGCAGCCGGCGGCGCGCAGGTCGCGGATGTTCTGCGCAAAGCTCGAGAGGCCGTTCACGCCGGTCGCGAAGATCAAGCGGGCGCCCGGCGCGAGGTCGTGAATGATCTCGAGCATCGCGGTGCCCTCGGCCTCGCCCGTCGTGGCCGGTCCTCCCTGACCCGCCAGCACGGTGATGCAACTCGCTCCGGCCGGCTGCGGACATGTCGGCGGCAAGTCGCCCGACGCCTGGCTCGCCGCCAGGCCGACGACACCATCTGACAGCACACCAATCGTCACGCCGGCGCCGGTCGCGCCGAAGGCCGTGCGCGCTTCGGCCGCCCGATGCGCCGCATCGCCCTCCGACGTGACGCCGCCGGCCATCGTCACGGTACGAAGGGCGACAGTACGTAGGGCGGACCGAACTGTGGTCCGCCGCCTATCTCGTCGCTCCTCCACTCGCTGCGTCAACATCTCCTGCTTCGGCTGCACGAATCTCACATCGGGCAGCGACGCGATCGCTTCAATCGCGGCCGGAGCCACGCGCAGCCGCACGTCGCGATAGGCGGGATACGCAGCCACGACCTCGGCGCCGATCGCGCGCACGTCGGCGAGCAGCCGATCGCTCACCTCCGCGCGGACGTCGATGACGATGCGCCCGTCCGCCTCGAGGGCGGGCATGGCCTCGAGCGCCGGGACGCCCGCCGCCATCGGTGCATTGCGCGCCCGCTTCACGGGCAACAGCAACTGAGAATCGATTTTCTGCTGGACGGGCGACCACGTCGCTTTCTCGCGGAGGAGCGCGTCGATCTGATCGAGCACTTGCGGTGAGAGATCGGCGGGACGCTGCAGCGTGAGGCCGGCGTCCTGGAACGTGCGCGCGCTGGTGCCGAAGACGGCCGTGGCCAGGAACAGCACGACACCGCTGGCGCGGCACGACCAGCGGATAGCTGCAGCCATGCCCAAACGCCGCAGGGATCTGTGGCGGTGACGGTCGGCAGGTGTTGTCATCCGGTCAATTGATCAATCGATCAACCAGTGAACGGGCGAACCACGGTGCCGGGGAGGCGCCCGGAACGATCATCAGGTGCGAGGGGGGCGTCCGGCACTTGGAAATGCACGCCTACAGGAAACCCGGCATGCGGGTCAGGTATTGACGGTATGGGCGGACCACACAAAAGCGAACCATGGAGGGCATGGAGACGGACTTTTTTTGAAAACCTCCCGAACGGAGTCTCGCTAGCGTGCTGAAAAACCAAACCGTCCGTCTCCATGTCCTCCATGGTTCGCTTTTTCGACCGCAATCAAGACATCGTCAATCAGCCATGTGTCTGGCGCGACGCCGAGACCGGGCGCGACGCCATCGAAGACGAGACGCACGTAGATCACGTGTCCGGCAAACGCGCTGAGATCGATGGACACCGGCGTCCAACCGTCGCTCGGCGGAATGTCGGCGATCGTCTCCCACGTGACGCCGTCCAGGCTGACCTGCGCCGATGCTGTTGACGCCGCGCTGCTGAGCTTCGACTGGAACGTCAGCGTCGCGCTCGTGGCATTCGTCAGATCGATCGCCTCGGCCCACTGCAACACCGAGCGGGCTGTCGTCGTCGCGTCCACACGCCACCCCGCGCCGCTGCCGGTCGCCGAGGCCTCGGCGGATCGGACGAGGCCGCCCGATCCCGCCAGCGTCGTGGAGCCCGGGGTCTTCAGACCCCGGGTGACGATCGGCGTAAGCCCTTCGTGCGCCACGGGCGCCGATCCCGGTTCGAAGCACTCCGTCCCTTGCATCGCGGCGCCCGGCGTGCGGGCCAGCGTGACGTTGTCGAGCCGTGTCCACATGTCCGGGCCCGTCGTGGCCGCGTAGATCGACAGCGTCGCGTTCGTCCACGCCTTCGTCGTGAACGACCGAATCGCGTAGTTCGACAACGCCTGCCCAGGTGGCAGCCAGAATGTACAGGCCGACAAGTCCGTGAAATCCAGATCGTGCAGCAGAATCGTCACGCGTTTGCGCACCGAGCTGCTGTTCCCGAACTGGAACGTCGCCGTCAGAATCTCTGCTGGTGTCATGGCCTGACCGGTCGCCTGCAGGATCCCGCCCGCCGGCACGCCCGGCGTACCCGGCCGAATGAACTCGAACACGCCGCCTGTCACCTGGTGCGTGAGATCGAAGAACGGGCCCCACGACGCGATGCCATTGCTGAAATCGCCGTTCGCGATCAGGTTGGCGCCGGCCGGTCCGGGCGACGGCGACGGCGCGGTCGGGTCCACGCAGTCGGTGTGGTTCACCTGCACGCCGGGGTCCGTCTTCATCGACACGTTGTCGAGCAGGTAGTTGCCGCCATCGCTCCCGCTCGTCGCCGCGTAGAAGTAGATCGCCGCATTCGTCCACGCCTTCGTCGGGTGCGTGCGCATGCGATAGGTGCGGACGGGCGCGTTCGGCTGGAGCCAGAACGTACACACCGACAAGTCGCTGAAGTCCGCGTCGATGACGAGTACGCTGATGCGCTTTCGAACGCCGCTGCTGTTCCCAATATCGAACTGCGTGGCGACCGCGAGCCCCAGCGCGACCGGCTGGTTCGTCGGCTGGAAGATCACGGCCTGGCCGGAGGGCGTCGTCGTGGGATTGGCCTTGAAGTACTCGAACCGGCCGCCCACCGCACTGTTGTGCACGATGTCCGGCGGCTCGAAGACAAACCAGCTCGTGATGCCATTGCTGAAGTTGCCGTTGAGCACCATCTCCGCGCCGGCGGCCGCCAGCACCGTGAGGAGCCCCGACGTGCTCGTCGCCGATCCGTTCGCGTTCGTGGCCACCGCTCGGTAGAGGTTGCCGTTCAACCCCGGCGTGACGACGGTCACGGTCAGAGTGGGAGTCGTAACGCCGCTGTAGGGCGCCGCGTTGGTCACGTCCGTGAAGAGGCCACCACCGTTCGTAGAGACCTGCCACTGGAACGTCGGCGACGGACTCCCGGCGACGGCGGCCGTGAACGTGGCGTTGCCACCGCTCGCCACGACGGCATTCGAGGGCTGTGACGTGAAGACCGGCGCGCTCGTCGCCAGGACGGTCAGCGTCGCACCATTGCTCGTGGCGAATCCGCTGCCGTTCGTCGCGACGGCGCGGTAGAGATTTCCGTTCAACACGACGGAGGGCGACGCGATCGTCAACGCCCCGGTGGTCACGCCGCTGTACGGCGCGCCGTTCGCGAGAGGCGTCCACACCGTGCCGCCGTCCGTCGACACCTGCCACTGGTACGTCGGATCGGGGTTGCCGCCGGCGACCGCGGTCAGCACCGCGTTCCCGGTCGTCGTGATCGTCTGGCTGGCTGGGTGTGTGGCGAACACGGGCGCAGACGCCGTGGTGCTGCACGCGTAGATCGCGACGTTGTCCAGGAACCAGCCGGTCGCGCCAACGACGCTGTCGCTCCCAATCCTGAAGCGGAACATCATGCTTTTTCCGGCCAGCGCCGACAAATCGATCCGTGTGGACACATAGCCACCGCTGCTGCTGGTGAATCCGGGACGGTTGGCAAGCGCCCCGAACTGGCCGGAGTACGCGGTCCCGGAATCGATGAGATGCCCCGCATCGATCCACGTCACGCCGCCGTCCACGCTGTACTCGATCACGCCGCCGTCGAAGGAGTTCTCCAAGGAAAACGAATGATCGAAGAACAAGCGCGCGCCGGCCGGCACCGTCATGGGCGCGAGCGTCCACTGGCTGTCGGAGATCGTGGGCATGTTCGAGCCAAAGGCGCTGAACATTCCTGTTCTTGGCGTCGAGGTGCCGCGCGACCACGTGCCCGCGCCGGTTGTCGTGGCCGTCCACGATGCGGTGGTCCGTTCGAACCCGTCATGGAACGCGTACACCGGCAGGCCGGTCGGGCACACGGTCGCCGCGCCGCTCGACAACACGGTCAAGAGCGCCGCCGTGCTCGCGACGTTCCCGTTGGCATTCGTCGCGACGGCGCGGTACCAGTTGCCGGAGAGCGCGAGCGGCGTACCCGAGATCGACAGCGTCGACGTCAAGACGCCGCTGTACGGGACCCCATTCGTGAGGTTGGTCCACGTCGCGCCGCCGTTGGTCGAGACCTGCCACTGCAGTGTCGGTCCCGGCGTACCGGCGGCCGTGACGGAGAACGACGAGTTGAAGAATGTGTTCACGGAACGGCTGCGCGGATGCGTCGAAAACGACGGCCCCGGGTTGATGGTGACGGATGCGGTGTTGGAGTTGACGGAGCCCACCGCATTCGACACGCGCACCCAGTAGCTGGCGGGGCCGGTCAAGGCCGGCGTCGTGAAGCTGCTCAACGTCGCCCCGCCGATCGGGGTCGTCGTGTTGGGACTCGTACCTTGGTACCACTGGTACGTGAGGGGCGCATCGCCCCCGGCGAGCACGCTCAGCGTCGCCGTCTGGCCCGATCCAATTCCCTGCGTCGCCAACGGCTGCGTCGTAATCACGGGCCCGTTGCTGCACGCGAGCACGCCGAGCGAGACGGTGTCCACGGACCACCCGAACCAGCGGATGATGTCGTCCGAGCCGAGCCGCCAGCGCAGCACGATGTTCTGTCCCGCCGCAGCCGGCGGCAGGCCAAACGCCGACGTGACGTAGCCGAACGAGCTGCCGGTCCAGGCCGACCGTCCAGGCAGCGGGTTGAAAGGACTCGTCGACAGCGAACCGTTGTACCCGCCCGCGATGATGGTGCCGCCGGCCGCGAGAATGTCCTGGAAGGCCGCGCCGGCAATCGAGATCTCGAGCACGCCGCCGTCGAACGATGACTCGGTGTTGTAGTAGTGGCGGAAGGACACGCGCGACAGGCCGGCCGGCACGGCGATCGTCGGACTCGTGAGCACGTTGTCGCTGGGGACGATGAGGTTCGCGACGAAGGCGTTATGGGGCGGCGAGTCGGCCGACGCGTTGTTGGTCGCCCAGGGGCTGGCGGCGCCCGAGAGCGTGCTCGTCGTCCACCCCGCAGGCAAATCCGCCAACGGCACGCCGTCGAAGTTCTCGCTGAAGAACGTGGCGAGGCTGCCGACGACGAGGTCGTAGATCAGCGTGCGCGTCGGGCCGCCCGACTCCGCCACCTGCAGCGTAGCGGTCGTGAGCGCCCCGCAGAATGCGCCGACGGTAAATGTGTAGTCACGGCAGGAAGTCCCACCCGCCGCGACCGCGCCGTAGCCCTGCGGGCCCGAGGGCGAGACCACGCCGGTCGAGGGCAGCAGGGTGCCGGTCGCGTTGCCGCTCGCGACCGAGCCCACGTTGGCCACGCACAACGACATCGTGACTTGCTCTCCGGCGTCTATTCGGCCATTCGGAAACGACTCGCCGACGAGCGTCGCACTGGCGCGTGCGAGCCCAGGCACGTCGAACGACTCGACGACGCGCGCCAACGACTGCGTCACGCTGGTCTCACGCGCGCTGAAGCCCATGCCGCGGGCCGCGAAGCCGGCCCAGATGTCGGCGACGTCGGCCGCCGTACCACCGCCGGCCGCGGCCGCCGCGAGAATCGAGTTGCGCGCCTGCAGGAAGCTCGGGTTCGCCGGGTCGAGCTTCATGCCGTCGGTGACGAACTGGAGGATGCGCTGATTACCGGTCTCGAATCCGAGCCGAGTGATGAAGCGCGCGCGCACTTCGAACAGCGCCATCGCCCACACCTCGCCGGCGTTGTGGACCTCGAAGGCCGTGTTGCTGCTGATCGGGCTGCGCGGGAACGCGCCGTCCGTCGTGACGATCTGCAACGAGTCGATGTCGGCGAAGGTCAGTGGATTGTGTGGCCTGCCGTTCGCGCCGACGTTGCTCTTCACGGCGTATGGAAAGCGGCGGATGCCGTAGTAGTAGTTGTCGTGGTACGTCGAGCTTGAGAACTGGCGCGTCACCCAGCCGCCCGTCGAGTAGATGCCGTTCGGATCCTCGTCCGCGGTCGCGAGCAGCGCTCGTCCGTAGAAGTCAGACCATCCCTCGCCCATGCTACGGGAGACCACAGCGCTCATGCCGGCCGCGTTGTTGTGGAGCCGGCTCGACGTGCCGTGCGTCAGCTCGTGGATCAACACATCGTGCTCGAGCGCGGACGAGCGATCCGGCGTCGGTCCCGTGAAGCGGTACATCTGCATGCGGCCGCGGCCGCCGTCGGACGGCGTCGAGAAGTTCGCGTTGTTGGTCCCGGAGGAATCCTGTCCCTCAGCGCTCACGCGATCGAGGTCCGCGCCGCCCCGGCCGAAATTGTCGTGCTGGAAATTACGCGCCGGCTCGGTAAAGCCCAGGAGGTACAGGCGATCGTGGTAGACGTTGGTCCAATAGAACATGTCGGTGGCTTCGCCGTTCTGGTACCCCGCGGTGAGCGGGTCGTCGGTCTCGGGGTTGTACGCGAAGTCGAAGACCCGACCGGCACCAGGGATCGGCGTATCGACGCCGTTGATGCCGTCACGATCGATGCCGGCCTCGACGTTATTACCGTCGGTAACGTTCGAGCCGTCACTCATCCACCCGAGCAAGTTGAAGGCGTTCACGCCCTCGTTGCCGATGAGGGTCACGAGCGTCCGCGCGATGAACGGCGCCTGCGTACCGGAGCCTGGCAGCATCGTGGATGGCGACATCGGCGCCGGGTTGTCGTTCGTGTACACGACGTACGTCGCGGTTTGCGTCTGGTACTCCGTGAGGTTCTTGCGGAAGAGCACCGTGCCGTCCTCCGCGTCGAGCACGATGAGGAACGCGTCCGGATCGCCCCAGACTTCGGTGGCCCATGCGAGACGTGCCACGCCGGGCGCCAGCGGGAAGTACAGCAGCCAGGCTCGGGCATCACCGGCCATCGACGGACCGGCCAGTGTGATGGCGCCGCGACGGCGACCTCGCTCGACGAGCGCGGACTCCGGAACCTGCCAACCCACGTTGGTGGCGGCCTGTGACACCGCGGCCGCCGGCGAGAGCGACGGCACCACCGGCAGCGACGCGGCGTCGAGCCCCGGCGCCAACGGTCCGGTCGTGCGCACCAACTCGCCGCTCGCCGTGAACCCACCGCGAATCAAACCGCGAAATACGGGGATCCCGTTGATCCGTTGCTCGAATTCGACCCACGCCATGTTGCCGGCCGGGTTGACGTAGTTCGCGACGAGCGTCAGATCGCGCACCTCGTCCGCCGACACCCCGTATGCATCCGCATACGTCGACATGAACTCGCGCATCGTCGCGACGCGATCCGTCGAAGGTCCGGTGAGGAAACCCGCACCCGCCTGAACGCCGATGACTTCCGGCGTGCCGAGCTCGGGACTGGCCGTCATCTCCACACTGTTCCCGAAATCGGTCTTCAGCCGCGACATGCCCTCGGCCTGCGCCGTCATCAGATCGGCGGTGCTCGCCGCGAACGCCGACGTCGCACGCTGGAGGTACTGACGTGCGTCGCCGCCGCGTTCCAGACGGATGTCGAAGTTGGGTGGCGCCGTGGACGGCGCAGCGCGCTGAGCGAGCGGCCGCGAGACCACGAAGGCTGCGCCAATGACCAGCGCCGGAATCAGTACGTAGGGCAAACCTTTAGGTTTGCCGGGCGGCTTCGGGGAGCGGGGCTGTGCTGTCATGGCTGGGGAGCCTTTGTGACGAGGAGCGTGACGACGTACTGATCCGCGGGAATCGACGCAGTGTCGCGCCGCACGGGCGTGAGCTTGATGAGCCGAATGCGGTACGCGGAAAACGGCAGATCTTTGTCGGGCGCGTCTTTTGTGTGGAGGTCCAGGGTCCCGCGTGCGTCGCCGCCGGTCGACGCCAGCACGCGGACGACCGCATCCCCCGCCCAGATGCACGTGACGTTCGTGGGGCACCGAGAGTCTTCGACAACGCGCTCGAAGTGCAGGCGCAGCGGCTCGGCGCCGATCGTGAGCGTCTGACCCGCGCGCAGATCGAACTCACGGCCGAGCACGATCTGGGACTGCAGCATCGCCTCCGCCGCCGGCACAATCGCGCGCACGCCGGCGTCGACGGCGACGCTGTCGATCTTGAGCAACGGCACCCACGCCACGATCGACCGATCGCGGGCCGACACCGACACGATCGTCGCGCCCGTCGCTTCGACAGCTTTCTGCAGCTCGGCGGTCGGGTCCGCACGGACGTCGACGAGCGCACGCTGCTGGCTGTCGATCCGCACGCCCGTACGGTCGGGCGGCGCCGCCTTCCCTTGCGCGCGATTGATCTCGGCGCGCAACTGCGAATCGATTTTCAGTTCCGCGGGCGGCAACGTGCTCTTCGTTGGTTGTTGCGGCAGAGGCGGAGCTGGCTGGCTCGACCGCGATGGTGACGGCGTCGTCGCGGGCGGCGTGGCCGGCGGCGTCTGCGGCGGTGGCGGCCCTGGTGTGGCCGATGGCGGCGGCGACGCAGGCTTGTCCGCCGTGTCTGCGCACGACGCGACGATCGCCGCCAGCATCACGATGCTGGCAAGCGAGACAAACCGCAGCCGACGGGCTTGACGACGGGAGCGTGTCGGCACGAAACCCCTCAGTGAAAACGATGGCCGGAGGGTGCGTAGTCTAGCAGTACAGATCGACGGGCAAACCTCAGGGTTTTCCCCTACGTGCCGCAAGGCGTACGTACCGGCTCGCGGGCGGTCGCAGCCAGAACGGCGGCGATTCGCTCGGCGGCCCGCCCGTCGCCGTACGGATTCACGGCCTTGGCCATCTGCGCGTAGGCGCCGGCGTCCTCGATCAGTCGCGCGGCCTCGGCGACGATGCGCCCGCGATCCGGGCCGACGACGCGCGCCGTGCCGGCGGCGACGCCTTCGGGCCGCTCCGTCGTCTCGCGCAACACCAGCACCGGCTTGCCAAGACTCGGCGCCTCTTCCTGGAGGCCTCCCGAATCGGTGAGCACGAACCGCGATCGTTTCAGGACGTGGACGAGCGTCAGGTAGTCGAGGGGCGGCAGGAGCATGACGTTCGGCACATCGCCGAGCCGTCGTCGCACCGGACCGTCGACGTTTGGATTCGGGTGCACCGGGTAGATGAAGCGCACGGCCGGCCCGAACCGCTCGGCGAGATCGCGCAGCGCGAGACAGATCTGCTCGAGCGGCGCGCCGAAGCTCTCGCGCCGATGCGCGGTGACGAGCACGAGATCGCGCGGCGCTCCGGCGATCAGACGATCGACCTCTGCCGGTGCGCGCTGGGAGGCGGCCCAGAGCAGCGCATCGATGCCGGTGTTCCCGGTCACCGTGATCCAGGAGTCCGGCACGCCCTCGGCGAGCAGGTGATCGCGCGCGCCCGGCGTCGGCGCGAAATGCAGGTCGGCGATCGCGCCAACGATCCGCCGGTTGGCCTCCTCGGGAAACGGCTGGTCGAGCCGGCCGGTGCGAAGACCCGCCTCGACGTGAGCGATCCGCACGCCCGCGTACCGCGCCGCCAGCGCCGCGGCCATCGTCGTCGTGGTATCGCCCTGGACGATCACCCAGTCGGGCACCCAGTCGGGCACCCAGCCGTTGCGCGCGCCGGACCGCGCCCGCTGCAGCAACGGCGAGAGACCTGTGACGACGCGCGCGACGACGTCGGCCGGCGACTGATCCGGACGCATCACGTCGAGATCCACGTCCGGGCGAATCTCGAAGAGTTTCAGCAGCGGCGCGAGGAGATCGCGATGCTGCGCGGTCGCGCAGACGCGCACGTCGAAGGCCGACGGATCGCCGCGCATCGCGCGGAGCACCGGCGCCAGCTTGATCAGCTCCGGCCGCGTGCCGAAGACGACGAGCACGTTCATGGACGATTGGGCGCCGGCTGCCGGGTGGTGGCACCGGCCACGGGCCGGATCGCGCGCCTGTGGCGTCGCGCCGCGTGCAGGCGCAGGGCGCCGCGCATGCGAAGACCCAGCCACACCAGCGGCGCGGCGGTGCGGCCGGCGAAGCCGGCGTGCTTCCAATAGCAGCGAAACGCGCTCTCGTGAAACGCGCAGATCGATTGCTCGGGCATGTACGCCGCACTGGCGCCGACCTGATGGCGCACGGTGGCCAGCGGCACGAACACGCTGCGGTATCCCGCGGAGAGCGCGCGGCGGCAGTAGTCGATGTCCTCCTGGTACAAGAAGAAGGACTCGTCGAGGCCGCCCAGCCGATCGAACACGTGGCGCGGCGTCATCAAACACGCACCGGAGATCCAATCGACGCCGAGCGGCGCCGTCGCGTCGCGGCCGATGAGGTTTCGGCGCGTCAGCCAGTTGTTTGGGAACCGCGCGGTGAACCACGTCGAGCGTCCGCCGAGGACGGTCGACAGCCCCGGGAATCGGCGCGCGGTCGGCTGGATCGACCCATCGAGATTGAGCACGCGCGGACCTGCCACGCCGGCATCGGGATGGGCCGTGAGCCACGTCTCGAGCGCACGCGGCGCGTCGTCGATCATTTCCGTGTCGGGATTGAGCAGCAGCAGGTGCGTCGCGCCGCTGGCGGCCGCGGCGCGATTCACGCCGGTGGCAAACCCCGGGTTGTCTGGCCGCGGAATCCCGACCGCGCGCGGACACCGCGAGAGCGACTCGCGGAGCCGTGGCTCGTCGCTCTCGTGGTCCACGACGACGACCTCGTCCTCGGGAGCGAGGAACGGCGCGACCGACGCGAGGCAGCGATCCAATGCGTCGTACGCGCGGAAGCTCACGATCAGAATGGCAACCGACATCTCAGGACGAGTCAGTATAGTTCGCGAAACCCGCGGTGTAGGATCGAGACCATGAGTCACCACTGGAAGATCGGAATCGCCCTGCTGTGTCTGGCGGGCGCGCCGGCCTTTGCGGCGGCGCCCCAGCAACCCAAGCCCCAGCAACCCAAGGAAGAGAAGTTCGAGGCCTACGCCGAATGGCGCAAGACCGACCTGCTCATCGTGGATGGGCAGCGCGTGCGGTGGCAGTCGACGGCGAAATTCAAAGGCAGCGGCGCAGCGCGCAACTTCACGTCGATCCCGATGGGGTTCGAAGTCAACGTCAAGGGCCGGCGCCAGCCCGATGGCGTCCTCCTCGCGACCGAGCTGGAGGCCAAGCCCAACGGCAATGCGCTCTTCGAAGGCGACGCGAAGGCCGCGACCTCGGCGATGGAAGCGGAGTGGCTGAAGGCCGGCCAGATCGTCGAGACCGGGCCGGACGGCAAGAAGGTCAGCATGGGCAAGCTGCTCACGAGCGGCGCCGACGTCGATCGCGTGCGCCGCATCGTCGCGCGCCTCGTGCCGCCGTATCTGAAGCCGACGGCCTTCCGCGTCTACGTCGTCGAGAACAAGGACTGGAACGCGTTCGCGTGCGCGAACGGCATGATCGTGGTGTACAACGCGCTGCTGCACGCCACGACCGACGACGAGATCGCGATCGTGCTCGGCCACGAGCTGGTGCACACGACGCACGAGCATTCGCGAAAGCAGATCAAGAGCTCGATGGGACTGCAGGGGCTCGCGCTCGGCGTGGCACTCGGCGTGAGCGCCGGCGGCGGCGACCCGAGCACGGCCGCGAAAGCGGCGGGACTGGCGTCGAACCTGGCGCTGTCGGCGATCCAGAACGGTTACGGCCGCGATGCCGAAGACCAGGCCGACCGCGCCGGCCTGCGCTACGCGTTCGAAGGCGGCTTCGATGTGAACAAGGGGCCGTCGCTCTGGAACCGATTTGCGGAGAAATACGGCTCGCAGGACAAGGTCACGAACTTCTTCTTCGGGTCGCACTCACGCGCGGTGGACCGGGCGAGGAATCTGACGCGGGAGATCGCGGTGAATTACAAGTGAGTGGACACGAAGTACGGGTGGAGAAGAACCACGAAGTACGGGTGGACAAGAGCTAGAAAGTACGGGTGGAGAAGAACCGGGAAGTACGGGAGGAGAAGAGCCTCGAAGTACTTTCTGGCCGTGACGCTTATCCGTTTTGCTGGCGGCGAACGCTGAACGGCGACGCGCTATTTCGATGCCCGGCCGCCGGCGCGTCCTGATCTCTTGCGTTTCGCGTCCTCGGCCTTGCGGCGAGCGATCTCGCGATACTGACTGGCCAGCAGACCCTTCGTGGCCGAGTTACACCTGACAGCCCACGTCAACGCACGCGCACAGCCATCTGCGCTGAAATAGCCACGGGAGATTCCACTCTGCAGTCGGCGCGTCGCTTCGGCGTGTGATGCCAGCGCATAACGAAGGAAGTTCGCGAACTCGGACGGATTGCCGCGCCTAAATCCTTCGGCCATGTCGGCGTCGATCGCGTCCACAGCGTCCCAGAGTTGACTGCGGAACTTCAGGTCGCGGTGAGCCTCTGGAGAGGCCCGGACGAGCCGATGCGCCTCTTCCTTGAATTCGACGGCCGCTTGAAACGCGAAGAAGTCCTCGATCCGACGCACGCCCATGCGGGGGCTCTAGAGCAATGCTCGGGCCACTTTGCAACGCGATCTTTTCGGCCGTTTCCACGATCGGAGTGCAGCAACTGCGATCTGAGCCGACGTTCGCGATCGCAGTTCTTGACAGGGCCAAGGGTACTTCCCAGTTCTTCTCGTCCCGTACTTCCCGGCCCCTGAGTATCCGTACTTTCCAGCTCTTGTGCGCCCGTACTTCTCAGTTCTTCTCCACCCGTACTTCTTGGCTCTTATCGCTTGTACGGATCCAAGTTCCAATCCAGAAACGCCCAGACCCGATTCCACGAATCGCGCTGCTCACGAGTCCAGACCGGTGTGTACATCTTCGTGTCGCTGCGGTCGTACTGCCGGTCGAAGAGGTGGCCGCCCAGCGGCGTGTCGTAGATCTTGGTCTCGGCGAGGTCCGGCTTGCGCGCGCGTAGCGCGTCAACGAGCTGCATGGCTTCCTCGATGTTCACGTCGGCGTCATTGCGCGTGATGTGCACGAGCACGGGGATTTGCAGCTTTTCTATCTGGTAGACCGCCGAGCGCTCCTTGTAGACGGCATTGATGCGCGCGGTGTCGCCCGGAAGGCCGCCGTACCGGTTCGCGGGATCGATCCGGTCGTGCTGCTGCGCCACGCCTTTGAAGGCCAATCGCTGAAACAGGTTCGTGACCGGCACCATCGCCACCGCCGCCTTGAACGTCGCCGGTTCGCGCGTCGCGCCGAGCAGCGTGATCATGCCGCCGTGGCTCCAGCCGATGATGCCGATCCGCGCCGGATCGACGTGCGGCATCGTCGTCTTGACGTAGTCCACTGACGTCAAGACGTCATCCACCTCCGCGCCGCCGTAGTCGATCGCGTCGAAGTGCGCTTGACCGTACCCGACACTGCCCCGGTACTCGGGCGCGACGACGACGTAGCCGCGGGACACGGCGTCGAGGACGTACGGGATGAAGTACGGATACACGCGACCGCGAATGTCGGGATGCACCCAGATGAGCGCGGCATGTCCCTTCGGTCCGCGCACGGTGAGCGGCGTGAAGACGTAGACGGGAATGTCCATCTCCGCCACGCGGCTCTTGTAGGTGGTCTTCTCCATCTTCATCTTGCCGGCGCTGGCCTGGCGCCACGTCTCGTCGATCTGCGCGGTCTGCTGGATCGCGGCGTCGAAGTTCGGCGCGCCACCCTGGCCGCGGCCGGCGGCCGGAGTTTGCTGGGCGCTCGCCGGCGCCAACATCAGCGCCAGCAGCGCGAACACGGCACTACACATCACGGCAGCTCGGGGACGGGACTTCGCAAGCGACATGGGCACTCATGGTAATCGGTTTTCGTCCGCATACAATTGACTCAATGTCAGCCGAGACGACCCCTGACGCGCCGGCCCGTCAGGACTTCATCCGCGAGATCGTCAGCGCCGACCACGCGTCGGGCAAGCATGGCGGCCGTGTCGCCACGCGGTTTCCGCCCGAGCCGAACGGCTATCTGCACATCGGCCATGCGAAGTCGATCTGCCTGAACTTCGGGATCGCGCGCGATTTCGCGGGCACGTGCAACCTGCGCTTCGACGACACGAATCCCGTCACCGAGGACGTCGAGTACGTCGAGTCCATTCTTGACGACGTGCGCTGGCTGGGGTTTTCGTGGGACGACCGGCGCTACTTCGCGTCCGACTACTTCGAAAAGCTCTACGAATGCGCGGCAACGCTCATCCGGGATGGCCACGCGTACATCGACGACCTCACCGCCGACCAGATCCGCGAGCACCGGGGGACGCTGAAGGAGCCGGGCAAGGACAGCCCGTTCCGGACGCGAACGGCGGCGGAGAACCTGGACCTCTTTCGCCGGATGCGTGCCGGCGAGTTCCCGGACGGATCGCGCGTCCTGCGCGCGAAGATCGACATGGCGTCGCCGAACCTCAACCTGCGCGACCCGGTCCTGTACCGCATCCGGCGCGCGCATCATCACCGCACGGGCGACGCGTGGTGCATCTACCCGATGTACGACTACGCGCATCCGATCTCGGACGCGCTCGAGGGGATCACGCACTCACTCTGCACGCTCGAGTACGAGGCACATCGGCCGCTATACGACTGGGTGATCCAGAATCTCCCGCTCCCCAGCCAGCCGCAGCAAATCGAGTTCGCGCGCCTGAACCTGAACTACACCGTGATGAGCAAGCGCAAGCTGCTCCAGCTCGTGAGCGAGAAGCGCGTCAACGGCTGGGACGATCCACGCATGCCGACGATCGCCGGCATGCGCCGGCGCGGGTTCACGCCCGAGGCGATTCGGCGCTTCTGCGACGACATCGGCGTGGCCAAGCGCGAGAACGTCGTCGACGTCAGCCTGCTCGAGTTCTTCGTTCGCGAGGATCTCAACAAGCGCGCGCCCCGCGCGATGGCCGTGCTCCGCCCGCTCAAGATCGTGATCGAGAATTTTCCGGACAATGCTGTTGAAGAGATGGACGTCGTCAACAACCCCGAGGACCCATCGGCGGGCACGCGGAAGGTCCCGTTCTCGAAGGTGCTGTACATCGAGCAGGACGACTTTCGCGAAACCCCGCCACCCAAGTTCTTCCGCCTGGCGCCGGGCCGCGAGGTCCGACTCCGGAACGCCTTCTTCGTGACGTGCACCGGCGTCGTCAAGAACGCCGCCGGCGAAGTCACCGAGCTCAGGTGCACGTACGATCCGGCGACGCGTGGCGGCGATGCGCCCGACGGCCGGAAGGTGAAGGCCACGCTCCACTGGGTCTCGGCCGCGCACGCCCTCGACGCCGAGGTGCGCCTCTACGACCGGCTCTTCAGCGCTGAGAACCCGGGCGCGGGCGACGCCGACTTCCTCGCGCAGTTGAATCCCACCTCACTCGAGATCATTCCAGCGGCAAAGGTTGAACCGTCGCTCGCCACGGCCGTCCCCGGCGCCCGCTATCAATTCGAGCGCCTCGGTTACTTCTGCGTGGACCCGGACAGCCGAAGCGGCCAGCTCGTGTGTAATCGGACTGTGACGCTCAAGGACAGCTGGGGGAAGATCGAGCAGCGGACGTAGGTTCCGGAGGTTCCGGGGTTCCGGGGTTCCGGGATTCAGTGCTGCGTCCACCGCGTGAGAACCTTCGGAACCCTCGGAACCTTCGCGGATATAATCCCAGTCCCCATGTCCAAGACTCAACACACTCCAGGATCCTTCTGCTGGTTCGAGCTCGGCACGACCGATCAGAACGCGGCGAAGAAGTTCTACGCGGCCATCTTTGGTTGGAAGCCGCACGATTCGCCGATCGGGCCCGACGAGGTCTACACGCAGTTCAAGATCGACGGGCAGGACGCCGCCGCGGGCTACACGCTGCGTCCGGATCAGCGCGCGCAGCAGGTGCCGCCGCACTGGATGCCGTACATTTCCACGAAGAACACAGATGCGACCACCGCCCGCGCGAAAGAGCTGGGCGGCACCGTCGTGGTTGAGCCGTTGGACGTGATGGACTACGGCCGCATGAGCGTGATCCAGGATCCGACCGGCGCAGTGTTCTGTCTGTGGCAGCCCAACAAAAATGTCGGCACCGGCGTCACGAACGTCCACGGCACCGTCGTGTGGGCCGACCTCAGCACGACCGATCAGGTCAACGGCGCGAAGTTCTACAGCAATCTCTTCGGCTGGACGATGGTCGGCGAGAACATGAAGCCCGCGGCCCCCGGCACCTACTTCCACATCGTCAACGGCAAGACGATGATCGGCGGCGTGCCGCCCGCGGAGTACCGCGCGCCCGGCGTCCCGTCACACTGGCTGCTCTACTACCAGGTCGATGACTGCGACGGCGCGGTCACGAAGACGAAGTCGCTCGGCGGCCACGTTGTCGTCCCGACGATGGCGATGGGTGACGTGCGGAAGTACGCGGTGCTGGCGGATCCGCAGGGCGCGATGTTCGCCGTCGTCCAGGAGCTCGGTGGGGCTGAACCTGCCAAGGGCGTGAAGAAAGACGCGAAAGGCGCGAAGAAAAGCGCGAAGCGCGCGAGGAAGCCGAAGAAAGCAAGAAAGCCGGCGAAGAAGGCAGTCGCGAAGAAGGCACGGAAAGCCGCGAAGCCAAAGCGAGCCGCTAAGGCGAAGGCGCGTAAGCCGAAGCGCAAGGGCAAGGCGAAGAAATAGTTCCGGGTTCTGGTTCCGAGTTCGTGCGGCAGAACTCGGAACCTCGTTTAGAGATGTCGTGCGAACCCAAGCGCATCGTCGTCGACTCTCGGTTCGCCCTTCGCGAATCGTAGCGCGGCTTTCGCGGCCGTCCAGATGAGGCCGTCGGCGTTCCAGCCGAAGGCCAGCGCGAGAAAGTGGAACGGATAGTTCCGGTGCGGGCCGATCCACGGCAGCGTGTCGGCCGCGGTGACGATCGGCAGATCCCATCCCCATTGCGCCCGCAATCCTGAAATCACCGGGTGGCGGACGGACAACTCGTACATCAGCTGCGCGGTGCGCTGGACGAGCGCCTTGTCGCGCTTCCGCGGGCCGACCGGCTTGGACGCCGCGCCGGCAAAAAGGATCCGGTCGTCCGGCAGCCATCGCCACCAATGCAGATCAGGGCCGAATTCGGTGACGATCGCTCGATGTTTGCCCGTCTCACGGCGCATCGCCGCGGAGAGCGGCTCCGTCACGACGACGTATCCGTCCAGCCGGCGCACGTGGCGGCGGAGCTGACCGATGATGGGACCGGGCTCGCCGGTGGCCATCACAATCAGGTGCGTGCGAATGACGCCGGACGCGAGCACCACCTCGGCGTAGCGGCGGGTGAATCGCGTGCGACGGGCTTCCGACTGCTCGAAGATCCGCGCGCCGGCGTGCTCGGCCGCGCTCGCCAGCCCGAGCGCCGCGCGTACGGGATCGAACGTGAAGCCGTCGCGGAAGTGAAACGCCCCCGCCGACTCGGTCCCGATCTCCGTCTGCACCGCCGGCCCGGGCAGCCAGGGCGCCACGATGCCCGCGTGGCGGCGGGCGGCCTGCTCCCTGCGCAGCGCCTGCGCCGTTTCAGTCGTCCGTGTATTGATCAGGAAGGGCGCCGGCGCGAGATCGCATTTGGTCGGCAGCTTCTTCAACGCCGCCGCAAAATCCACGGCGCCTTTCTTGGCTTCGTCCCAGACGATCCTCGCGGCCCGATGTCCGGCCAGCTCGTCGGCCGACCGGAATGGCGCGTCGGGCTCCGGCACGATGACGCCCGGGCTGCCGGCCGTCGCGCCCCCGGCGAGCCGCGCCGCCTCGAGCAACGTCACCTTGAGACCCGCCTGGGCGAGGACGGATGCAATCGTGCACCCCGTCAGCCCGCCGCCAATCACGACGGCGTCGGCGGTGTGCTTGCCTCGGAACTTCGGATAACGGCGGCGGCGGTTTTCGGCAGTGCGCTCAGCCCAGAAGCGGGCTCCGTAACCTGGCATCGCGATACAGGATATCCGAGGTGCGAGGCTTGCCCGCCGAAGCCGTAGGCGAAGGCGGGTGCGGGGGGCGACGACACCCCCTCCAAGCCGACATGAAGGTCATGAAGTCATCCATTCATGTGCTTCATGTCAGCTCTTGTGGTCGTTAGCCTTCGATCTTCAGAAGCCGCCGCTTCGTGGCCGCGCCCCAGCGATACCCGCCCGGCTCGCCGGTGGAGGGAACGACGCGATGGCACGGGACGACGAGCGCGACCGGATTCGTCGCGCACGCGCGCGCGACGGCGCGGACGGCCGCCGGCTTGCCGATGGCCGCGGCCACGGCCGCATAGGAGCGCGTTTCTCCGCGCGGGATCTCGGTGAGCGCACGCCACACGCGCCATTGAAACGCGGTGCCGCGAATGTCGAGGGGCAACGTTTCGGGAACCTGCCTGGCCGCGGCCACCGCCTGCGCGGCTTTGGCGAGCGGGGCCAGCGAAGTGGACGGCGCGTCCGCAACGTCGGCGTGAGGAAACTCCCGGCGGAGCGCCGCGACGAGTGCCGAGTCCGGTCCACCCACTTCGACAAAGCACAACCCGCGTGCGGTCGAGGCGACGAGAATGCGTCCAATCGGCGAATCGGTCGTGAGCCACGAGATCGTCGCACCGGCGCCGCCGCGCCCGTACGTCGCCGGCGTCATGCCGGGCAGGCGGATCGCACCGCCGTAGACGCGGCTCGAAGATCCGTAGCCGGCCTCGTACACAGCATCGGTCGCGCGATGCCCGTTGCGCAGCGCTTCGAGAAAGCGGCGATGCCGGCAGGCCGCCACGTAGTCGCGCGGCGAGACGCCGAGGATCTGCCGGAATGCGCGCTGCAATTGCGGCACGCTCGCGCCGCTGGCGCGCGCGAGCGCAGGATTCGGCCAGCGCGCGTCGGGCCGCCGCGCCACCGCTTGGCAGGCGCGGCGAACACGCTCGGCGGCCGGCGCGGCCGCAACCGGCTCGAGCGGCCGGCACCGCCGGCACGCGCGATACCCGCGCGCTTCCGCCATCGCCGCGGTCGGAAAGAACTGGACGCGGTCGCGCCGGGGCCGCCGGCTCGCGCAGGATGGACGGCAGAAAATCCTGGTGGATGCGACCCCGTAGACGAACAGCCCGTCCGCCGCCGCGTCACGCGACGTCACCGCCTGCCAGAGGCCTTCAGTATTCGTGACCATGACCTGATCGTGCATCCGATGGGCGCTCGTCGACTATCCGCTACGCGACGGGAAACTGCGTCACCAAATCCGACATGAAGTTCGCTTCATGTCAGCTGTTGTGACTCGCATTCGTGTAGCAACGCGCGCGCCAGCTGTTCGTAGAGATCCACCGCGCGGTGCAGTTCAGCCACCGGCACGTGCTCGCGATCGGTGTGCGCCACGGTGACGGAGCCGGGCCCGAGGAGCAGCGGCGCGCCCCAGCGATCGAGAAACGGAATGTCCGTGGTGAAGGCAAACGCCTTCGCGTCGAAGCCTGGAACCGTGCGCAGCCTGACCGGCGGCACCACCAGCACGTCGTCGAGCGCGACGAGCGAGCCGAGGTGGCGGGTCATGAGCCGTCGAAGCTCGGCGTGATCGCCGATTGTGCGAAACATCACCTCGGCCTCGGCGGACGCCGGGATGACGTTCGGCGCCACACCGCCGCCGATGAGACCGACGGTGTAGAACGTCTGCCCGAGCTCCGGATCCGCGGGCCAGTCGATGTGGCGGAGCGCCACAAGCGCATCGACGAGCTTCTCGATCGCCGACTCCCCCAGCTCCGGCAAGCTCGAGTGGGCCGCGCGGCCGGATGCGCGAAGCTTCACGCGATACACGCCACGCGTGGCCAGGCCGAGCCGGTTGTCCGTGGGCTCGCCGTTGATGAGGAAGCGCGATCCGGACGCCAGGGTGTTGGCGGCCCTCGCGCCTTCACTCCCCCGCTCTTCGGCGACGACGAACACGAGACCGACGCGTGTTTCGCCGCTCGATCGCAGCCGCTCGGCCGCGGCGATCTGCGCGACGAGCGTGCCCTTCGCGTCGCACGAACCGCGCCCATAGAGCAGCCCGTTCTCCTCACGACTCGGGATGAACGGCGGGACGCAATCGAAGTGCGTGGACAACACCACCGCAGGCTGGCCGGTGGTCGCGATGACGTTGAACCGGTCGCCGGCGACGGGCTGCTCGGTGACCTGATATCCCAGACCGCGGAGCGTCGCCGCGATCCACGCGCCCGCGGCGGCCTCGCGCCCGGTGGTCGAATCGATGTCGATGAGCGCCCGGGTGAGCTGGATTTGCGCTACCGGATCCACGCCTCGAGCTCCGTCCTCGTGTCGGTGCGGTCGTCGCGGTATTTCACGATCACCGGCGTCGCGAGCGAGAGTCCCCACGCCGCGCCCTGACCGACCGTCACCGATCGCGAGCCGGGCACGACCACCGCGCCTTCGGGCACCACGAGCGACTGGCCGCCGACGGGCCGGATGATCTCGCCGGTCGGCAGATCGTAGATCGGCGTGGACGCCGTGATCACCACGCCCGCCGCGATCACCGCGCGGCGCCTGACGATCGCGCCCTCGTAAATCCCCGTATTCCCGCCGACGAGCACGTCGTCTTCGATCACGACCGGCATGGCGCCGACCGGCTCGATCACGCCGCCAATCTGCGCGCCGGCGCTCAAGTGCACGCGCTTGCCAATCTGCGCGCACGATCCGACGAGGGCGTGCGAGTCGACCATCGTGCCTTCGTCCACGTACGCGCCGATGTTGATGAACATCGGCGGCATGCAGACGACGCTCGAGGCGACGAAGGCGCCCTCGCGAATTGTCGAGCCGCCGGGCACGATGCGGACGCCGGCGTCGAGGCCCGGCTTCTTCAGCGTCATCGTGTCCTTGTCGTAGAACGGCCACTTGCCGTGATCCGCGGAGACGTCCTTGGTGTCGCCGAAACGAAACCCGAGCAGAATCCCCTGCTTGACCCACGGGTTCACGCGCCAGCCGCCGGGACGCGTCGCGTCGGGCTCGGCCGCGCGAATCTCGCCGCGTCCGAGCGCGCGCTGCAGCTCGAAGAACGCCTTGCGGGCCGCGGTCTTGTCGGCGGACGAGCCCTGGGCGAAGAGGGCTTCGACGGTGGCTTGGAGAGTCACGCCCGCGCCGTTGCGCCCGTCACGATCGGCATGCCGAATTCCTTCAGCACCGCGAGGACTTTCTCCTGCGAGGCCGCCTTCGGCGGCACCATCGGCAGCCGGTACGACAGCTCGCAGAGCCCCATCGACGCCATCGCGAACTTCACGGGGCCGGGACTCGACTCGACGAAGTTCACCTGCATCAGCGGCAGCAGTTTGTGATGCCATTGGCGCGCCTCGCTGAAATTCCCGCGCTCGGCGGCTTCAACCATCTGCACCATCTCCGCCGGCGCCTCGTTCGACGCGACTGAAATAATGCCCTTCCCGCCAATCGCCATCAGTGGCAGTGTCAGCGCGTCGTCTCCCGACAAAACAATGAAGTCCTTCGGCACGGCGTGGCAGATCTCGGCCATCTGCGTCATGTTGCCGGAGGCTTCCTTGACGCCGACGATGTTGGGGATCGTGGCGAGGCGCGCGAGCGTCACGGCGTCGACGTTGCAGCCGGTCCGTCCGGGCACGTTGTAGACGACGATCGGGAGCGACGTGCTCGACGCGATTGCCTTGTAATGCTGATAAAGACCTTCCGGCGTCGGCTTGTTGTAGTACGGCGTCACCGACAAGATCCCCTGCGCGCCGGCCTTCGTCATCTCGGCCACTGCGTGGATCACTTCCTTCGTGTCGTAGCCGCCCGCGCCGGCCATCACGAGCGCGCGGCCGTTGGCTTCACCCGCGACGATCTCGACGATCTTGCGCCGCTCGGCGTCCGACAACGTCGGCGTCTCGCCGGTCGTGCCGCACGGCACGAGGAAGTGCACCCCGGCGTCGACCTGACGCTTCGCCAGCCGCTTCACCGCCGCTTCATCGAGCGCACCAGAGGATGTGAACGGGGTCACGAGCGCAGTTCCAACGCCGGTAAAGACTGATCTCATAGAACGCTCCTAGCACTTCGCACTACTTCCCTATCATGTCCTCAATCCCGAACCAGCCCGATCGCCCCTTGAGCCACGTCGCCGCTTCCAGCGCGCCGTGCGCGAACACGGCCCGGTCACGCACGGTGTGCGTGAGCGTGACCGTGTCGGCGGCGCCGTCGAAACCCGCTATGTGCGTGCCGGGAATCGACCCGGCGCGGGTGGACGAGACGTCGATCGGACGCGGGTAACCGGCCTGCTCCATCGCCGCCTTCAGCATGACCGCCGTGCCCGAGGGCGCGTCCTTCTTCGCCGCATGGTGCGACTCGTGGATCCACGCGCCGACGTCGGCTTGCGGCCCGAATCGACGCGCTGCCTCCTCGACGACGGCCCTGAAGATGTGCATGCCGATCGCGAAGTTCGCCGAGGCCAGCACGCCGATGCCGGCATGCTTCGCCATGTGCTTCAGCGCCGGTTCGTGCGCCTGCCATCCGGTCGTGCCGATGACGACGTTCAGACGCCGCGAGACCAGTTTCGGAAAGTTGACCGGCACGGCCTCGGGCAACGAGAAATCGATGGCGACGTCGACGCCGCCCGGCGCCACCGACTGAATCGCATCCGGCGCCGACTCCTCAGTGACGACGCCAGCGACCTCGCAGCCGTGCGACGCCGCGAGGCTCTCGACGAGCCGGCCCATCCGGCCGTGGCCGATCAATAGAAGGCGCGTCATCGCGTCGCGCCCGCCGCTTGAAAGAACCGTGCGTGCACGCGCGTCAGCGCGGTCTCGAGATCGGTGCCGCGAATGACGAGCGTGATATTTCTGCGTGCCGCCGCCTGGGAGACCATGCGAATCGCAATGCCGCCGACGGCCTCGAGCAGCCGCCCGACGAACGCAGGATCGCTCTGCAGGCCGTCGCCGACCGCGCAGATGATCGCCATCTCGTCCTCGCGCGTGACCTCCGCGACCCCTCGCAGCGACGCGATGACCTCCGGCAGGTGCCGTGCGTCGTCAATCGTCACCGACACGCTGACCTCCGAGGTCGTCACGACGTCCACCGACGTCTTGTGCTGCTCGAACGCTTCGAAGATGCGGCGCAGAAAGCCGTGCGCCATCAGCATCCGCGTGGACGTGATGTCCACGACGGTCACGCCTTTCTTAGAGGCCACGGCCGTGAGCGGGTGCCGGCTCGGCGGCCGGTCGCGCGTGATGAGCGTGCCGGCGGCGTCGAGCGGCCGGCGCGAGTTCAGGATGCGCACGGGAATGTTCTTGCCGACCGCCGGCTGGATCGTCGCGGGATGGAGGACCTTGGCGCCGAAATACGCGAGCTCCGACGCTTCGGCGAACGACAGGTGCGGGACGACCTGGACGTCGGGCACGATGCGCGGATCGGCGGTGAGCATGCCGTCGACGTCGGTCCAGATCTGAATCTCGGAGGCGCCCAGACACGCGCCGACGATCGCCGCCGAGTAGTCCGACCCGCCACGCCCCAGGGTGGTCGTCACGCCGTCGCGCGTCGCGCCGACGAACCCGCCGATGACGGGAATCTTTCGCGCGGCCAGGAGCGGATCGACCCGTGACGCCAGGGCAGCCGCGGTGTCGGCGTCGAGCGGCGCGGCGCTCGTGTGCTCGTCGTTCGTCACCATCACCTGGCGCGCATCCACCCAGGCGGCGGCCATCCCGTGCGAGGTCAGCGCGCCCGCGACGATCCGGCTGCTGAGCAGCTCGCCCGTCGCGGCAATCGCGTCGAGCCAGCGCGGCGTCACTTCCCGGAGCACCGCCAACGCGCCGGCCACGCGCTCGAGCGCCGCCAGCTCGACGCGGATGTACTTCTCGACCTCGGCGCGCTCGGTCTGATCCGTGATGACGGACGCGACCTCGAGGTGCCGGTTGCACAGCGCGAGCAGATTGTTCCGCGCGCCCTCGACGTCGCCGGCCCCGGCCTCTGCCGCGATGCCCAGCAGCCGATCCGTCGCGCCGCCGAGCGCGGACACGACGACGATGGGCCCGCGCCAGTCGGCGGCTTCAGGCTGGATCGCCGCCTGGCGCGCCGCGCGGACGATCGAGATCAGACGTTCGATGGCGGCCGCGTCCGCAACGGACGTGCCGCCGAATTTCATGACGACCATGGTTTGATACTTGCGGTTCCGGGTTCCAAGTTCCGAGTTCCTGGTTCTTTTCCGTGGTTCCAGGTTCTGGTTCCGTGTTCTGGTTCCAGGTTCGCGGCGGATTCAAGTCCAGAACCAGGAACGAGAACTCGGAACCCAGCCCTTCGAACCCGGAACCTGGAACCCGGAACCGGAACGACTCGGTTCTATAACATCCCTTCCGCCTTCATCATTTCCGCATTCAGGATCGACGCCCCCGCAGCCCCCCGAATCGTGTTGTGTCCGAGCGCGACGAACTTGTAGGAGAGCACCGGGCACTCGCGGATGCGGCCAACCGTGACCGTCATGCCGTCGCCGAGACCGGCGTCGAGCCTCGGCTGCGGGCGGTTCTCTTCGTGCATCACGAGCAGCGGCGGCCGCGGCGCGGTCGGCAATCGCAGCTCCTGCGGCCGGCCTTGGAACGATCGCATCGCGTCGATCACTTCCTCCTCGGTCGTCTCGGTCTCGAAGTCCACCGACACCGTCATCGTGTGGCCGTCGATCACCGGCACGCGGTTCACCTGCGCGCTGATGATCGCATGATGCGGCTGGCGGCCGAAGTCACGGCCGAGAATCTTCAGCGTTTCCTTCTCGATCTTCTCTTCCTCGCCGCCGCCGATGTACGGGATGACGTTGCCGAGGATGTCGAGCGACGCCACGCCCGGATATCCCGCGCCCGACACCGCCTGCATCGTCGTCACCATCACGGAATGGATGCTGAACCGCCGCAGCGGTGCCAGCGCCATGGCGAGTACGACGGCCGCGCAATTCGGATTCGTGACGATCGCGCCCGGCCAGCCTTTCACGCGACGCTGCTCGGGCAGGATGCCGAGATGGTCGGCGTTCACCTCCGGAATCAGCAGCGGCACGAGCGGATCCATCCGGTGGCTGCGCGCGTTGCTGAGCACCACGTGTCCGGCCGCCGCGAAGAAATGCTCGAGGCCGTCGGCGGCCTTCGCATCGAGCGCGGAGAAGATGACCTTCGGGCCCTGGGTCGGCGTGCACGCGTGCACCGGCATCATGCGCACCGAATCCGGCATCGGCGCGGGCAGCCGCCAGGATGTCGCGTCGCAGTACCGCTTGCCTTCGGATCGCTCGCTCGCCGCGAGCCAGGTGACCTCGAACCAGGGATGGTTCGCGAGACGCGAGATGAACTGCTGGCCGACCATGCCGGTCGCGCCAATCACGCCAACGGGGATCCGGGTGTCTTGAGGCATGTCCGAACGGATGATTTTGACACACAAGGACGCGGAGAGCGTAAGAGACAAGACGCGAAGAGCGCGAAGGCGCGAAGCGGGAAGGGGGCAACTAACTCCCCTTCGCGTCCTTCGCGCTTCGCGCCTTCGCGCTCTTCGCGCCTTGTCGAGTGTCTAGAAACTCAGATTGAAATTGAGGTTCGCCGAGCGCGCGCCGACGGCGTTCGTCGGCTTCAGGAAGAACGGCGAGGTGATGACGCCGCTGAAGCCCGTGGGGTTCCGGCGATTGGTCAGGTTGTTGAGGTTGAAGCTGATGCCAAGCCGGTATCTCGGTTGCGCAGGCGGTGCCTGCGCGGGCGCCGCCGTCATGACGCCATTGACCGACGTGATCATCACGCCGCCGGGCATCGGCACGGCGGCCCGGCCGAAGCCGAGCGAGTAGCTGACGCCCATGTTGGTGCTCCAATTCGTCACCGTGCGCTCGGAGTTGCGGCCGACGCCTGCGGGACGATCGTTGAAGATCAAGTCGCCGTTGTCGTCGGTGCCGGTGCGAATGTTGATCGGCGGCGCGCTCGACCAGCTGCCGCCGACTCGAAGGCTGACGTTCTTGAACGCCGCCGAGCTGAACGACATGCTCATCCGGTGACGGATGTCGCCGAGCGACGGCCCCCACTCGAGCGCGAGGTCACCCGCGGCCGGCACCGAGAACGCGCCATCGGTGTTGTTCGTGGCCTTGCCGAGATTGTAGGACCCGGACACGAACATGCTGCGCCGCCAGTCGAAGAACTTCGCGGACGGTCCGGAGCTCGGTGGTGGCGGCGGCGCGCCTGGCGTCGCGAGGCGCCCCAGATTCAGGCTGCCGCTCATCGACAAGGTCCGGCCCCGCGACTCGCCCAGCGCGTTGGTCAGGAAGATGTTGGCAAACGCCGGATCGGGACGCACGCCGGACACCGGCGCGTTCGCGTTGCTGCCAACGAGCAGGTTGTACCCTCGCGTTTCGGCAAACGTCCCGCTGATGCTCATCCGCCGCGAGATGGTCTGATTGCCGCTGAAGCTGAATCGCAGCGTCCGCGCCATCGCCATGTTGTTCCCGTACTGGTAGAGATTCACGGGCGCCGTCGACGTCGCGATCCCCGGATCCGGATACAGCGGATTGATGACGTTGATCTCGCGGATGTGCTGGCCGTCGTTGGTGATCGTTGTCTGGTACGTGCCCGTCGAGATCCAGTCGTAGAAAATGCCGAAGCTGCTGCGGATCGTCGTCCTGCCGCTCTTGAACGGCGACCACGTAAAGCCCAGGCGCGGGCTGACGTTGTTGTAGTCCTTGAGGTGCGTCTGCACCTCGAAGCGCACGCCGGGACTCACCGAGAAGTTCTTGCGAATTCGGATGTCGTCCTGGATGTAGACGCCGACGTTGAAGTTCCAGTACTCGATGTTCGGATTGCCCACGCGCTGCGTGAAGCTGCGCGGCGTGCCCGCGTTGTACGCGTCAACGCTCTCGAAGGTGTAGGTGCCGACGTAGTTCGTGATCGCGTCCGAACGATATCGCGCGCCGTCCACCTGAATCCCCGTTCGCCAGGAATGCAGGCCGCGGACGTAGTCGAGGTCCGAGGCCAGCATGAAGTTGCGAGAATACGTCCCGCCCTTGCGCTGCGCCCCGCCCTCGTTGAACGCGTCCAGCACGTTGCGCGCTTGAGCCTCCGAGAAGGACACGGACGACGAATCGGACGCGCTCAGCGAAAACCGTGAGTTGATGAACATCCGCCGGCCGATCGGCCCCGCTTCGGAGACGCGCATGTAGAGCGAGGAGCTCTTTGAGGAGTACGCCCGCTCGAAGCGATCGTAGTTGCCCACGCCCTGGTTGCTCGATGTCGACGTGAACCGGTCCATGCTGACGCGCACCGTCTGGTCCTTCGTCAGCGCGTAGTCGAGCTGGCCGTTCATGCCGTACTCGTCGCTGACGGTCTTGAGATTGAGGTTCTCCGACTGCGTGCCGCCGCTCGGCGTCGCGGCGTACAGGTTCGGCGTCCGGTAGCTGTTGAACCGGCTGCCGCCGAGCGAGAACTGCGCGCGATCCCTGATCAGCGAGCCGCCGATGTTGCCGCTGTAGTTGTAGTTGGCGGCCGGCCCTTTCGCGGGCGCAAAGGGATTGCGAGCCTCCATGGCGCTGTTGCGGAAGCTGCCGTACACGAACGTCCGAATCGGCCCGATGCCCGGCTGCGTGATGATGTCGATGAACGAGTGGCCGGGGAAGTGCGTTTCGGCCGCGAACTGATCGCGCGAAATGCGGATGGACTTGATCTGCGCCTTGTTGGGCAATTGTTGCCCCTCGAAGCTGTCCACGCGAATCGTCGCGTCGACGCCCGCCAGCTCCATCAACTGCCGGCGCATCTCCTCTTTGTCGTCCGACAGCATCTCGATCTGCTCGCGCGTCAACGCCGACCCGAACGACACGCCACGATCGGAGCCGGCAATCTGCCGGTCCTGGGTCACCGTCACGGAGTCCGTGACGCGCTTGAGCGCGAGGATGATCGCCTGCTTGTTCTCGCCGGCGCGGAGACGAACATCCTTGAGCGTGTTCGGCTCGAACCCGGAGAAGTCCGCGGAGATCGCGTAGCGGCCCGGCTTGAGGTTCTCGAACGCCGCCGCGCCCTTGTCCGAGGTTCTGACCGGGGCAATCGTCGCCGCCCTCGTGGCGTCTTCGATGCCGACAATGGTGACCGCGGCGGTGGGAATCAGCCCACCACTCTGATCGAGCACGGTGACCACCAGCTTGGCGGTCGGGGCCGGCGCCGGTGTCTGCGCGAAGGCCGGAATTGCGGCGAGGACAACGCAGACGACCGCAGCGGCAATGCGGGGCATGGGGGCTCCTAGAAACTCAGATTCATGTTGACGCTCGCCGAGCGCTGGCCATAGGCCGACGTCGGCTTCAGGAAGAATGGCGACGTCATCACACCGCTGAAGCCGCCGTAGTTTCGCGTGTTGAAGATGTTGTCGATGAAGCAGCTGATGCCCATGCGGTACCGCGGCGTCGATTGTGCCGGCGCCGTGCTGGCGCTCATCGCGGTTCCGCTCGCTGTGATCATCACGCCCGGCGGCAATGTCACGCGACGCTTCCCGAACGCCAACGAATAACTGAAAGACGCGTACGAGAACCACTGCGACGCGGTCCGCGCCGAGTTGCGGCTGATGCCCACCGGCCGGTCGTTGAAGATCAAATCACCGTTGTCATCCGTGCCCGTTCGAATGTTGAGCGGCGGCGCGCTCGACCAGTTGAGGTTCAAGCTAGCGCCGATGTTCTTGAACGCCGACGAACTGAGATACATCCCGATGCGGTGCCGGGTATCGAATGCCGACGGCCCCCACTCGGCCGCGAGGTCACCGGACGCGGGCACCGAGAACGCGCCGTCGGTGTCGTTCTCCGACTTGCCGAGGTAGTAGTTGCCGCCAATCGAGAGGCCGCGTCGCCACTGGAACAACTTGGTGGCGGCCGCGGCCGCGCTGGCGCCCGGCACGGCGCCCATGATCATGACGGCCGGGCCGCCCTCCATCCGCATCATCCCCCCCATCTGCGCGCCGCCCGGCGCCGACGCCGACGCCGAGGCCATCGGAGCCAGATTGATGTTGAAATTCGTGGACACCGATCGCGTGTGCAACCGGCCCAGCGAGTTCGTCGCGAAGACGTTCGCGAAGAACGGATCGGGCCGCACGCCGCCGACCGGCGTGTTGAGGTTCTCGCCCACCAGGAGGTTCGCGCCGCGCGTGTCGCTCATCGTCGCGCTGAGGTTGATGCGCCGCGTGATCGTCTGGTTGATGCTGGCGCTGAGCCGCGTGTTGCGCACCATGCGCGTCTCATCGCCGTACTGGTACCGGTTGACCGGCGGCGCATTGCCGAGAAATCCCGGATCGGGGTACGTCGGATTGACGAGGTTCACTTCCTTCAGGTGGAAGCCGTCGTTCTGAATCGTCTGGAGGTACGTGCCGGCGGGCAGCCAGTCGTAGAACACGCCCCAGCTCCCGCGCACGGAGGTCTTGCCGCTCTTGAACGGCGACCAGGTCGCGCCGAACCGAGGCGCGATGTTCGAGCGGTCGTTGAGGTGCGTCTGCGCCTCGAAACGCACGCCCGGGCTGATCGAGAGATTCTTCCGGACGCGAATGTCGTCCTGGATATACACGCCCACCTGCGCGTGCCAATACTTGATGTTCGGATCGCCGATGCGACGTGTGTAGCTGCGCGGCGTGCCGGCCAGATACGCCTCGCGGCTCTCGAAGGTATAGGTACCGAGGTAATTGCTCACGCGGTCCGAGTGGTAGCGCGAGTAGTCGACCTGGATCCCGGTGCGCCACGAGTGCATGCCGCGCACGTAGTCGAGGTCGGAATTGAACGTGGACGAGAGGGTACGCAGCGCGCCCTTCTGCTGCGCGCCGCCGGCATTGAAGGCGTCGAGCACCATGATCGTCGGCGCTTCGACGACCGACCGCGTCTCGCTCCGGTTCATGTTGATCGCGAACCGCGTGTTCGTGAAGAAACGACGGCCGAGCGGCCCGGCCTCGGTGAACCGCAGGCTGTAGGTCCGATTCTGGCCCGAGGACGCGCGTTCGATCTGATCGAAGTTCGAGAGCACGCTCCCGCTGTTCGACGAGCGCGACTGGTTGTACGCCACCCGAATCGTCTGGTCCTTGGTGATCGCGTAGTCGAGCATGCCACCGGCGCTCGCGGACTCGTTCCGGGCCTTCAAGTTCAGGTTCTCGGACACCGTGCCCGTCGGCGTCGCGGCGTACATATTCGGCGTCGAGTAACTGGTGAACCGGCTCCCGTTGATGGAGAACGTCGCGCGCTCCTTGATCAGCGCGCCACCGAGGCCCATCCGGTAGTTCGAGTTAGCCGCCGGGCCCTTCGCCGGCGCGAAGGGATTCTTGGCCTCCATCGCCGTGTTGTGAAAGCCGCCGCCCATGGTCGTCCGGAGCGGTCCGAGGCCCGGCGACGTGATGATGTCGATGAAGGTCCCGCCGCCGAAATGGCTCTCGGCCGCGAACTGGTCGCGCGCGATACGGATCGACTTGATCTGCGACTTGTGCGGCAGCTCCTGCCCTTCGAAGCTGTCCACCCTGATCGTCGCATCCGGCCCAGCCAACTGCTCGAGCTGACGCCGCATCTCCGCCGGATCGTCCGAGAGCGCCTCGATCTGCTCACGCGTCAGCGCGGATCCGAAGAGGACGTTCCGATCGGACCCGGCGATCTGGCTGTCCTGCCGGACGGTGACCGTGTCGGTCATGCGTTTGAGCGCGAGGATGAGGGCCTGCTTGTTGTCGCCGGCCCTCACGCGGACGTCCTTGAGGGTGTTCGGATCGAAGCCCGCGAAGTCCGCCGAGATCGCATACCGGCCGGGCTTCAGGTTCTCGAAGATGGCGATGCCTTTGTCGCTCGTCAGCACAGGTCTGATGGCGGGCAGTTTGTTCGCGTCCTCGATCCCGACGATGGTGACGTTGGCGGTCGGAATCACGCCGCCGCTCTGATCGAGCACCGTCACGGTCATCTTCGCGGTTGGGGCCGGCGCCTGAGCGAATACCGGACTCGCGGTCAGAACGACGCAGGCAATCGCAGCAGCAATGCGGGACATGGGGGGACTCCTACGACCTACACGCCGGGTCTAGAGACCCGGCCTCCACTACGAACACGCCGGGTTTAAAGACCCCGGTCTCCACACAAAGTGTCGGGCTTACTTCACCGGTTCGAATTTTTTCGGATTGATCTTGGCGTTGATTTCGAACCCGTTGAAGGTCGTCTCTTCGGTCGTGTCGGTGCCCACGGCGCGCCGCAAACGGTGCGGGAACGTCAGGCCTTCGACTGTGCGATAGTCCGCGTAGAACAGCCAGTTGTCGATCGGCTTTGCCATCATCTCTTTGCGCAGGTCGGTGATCGCCTTCGTGTACTTGTCTTTCTCTTCCGGCGACGCGGTCGCGGCCGGCGCCGGCGGTCCTTCCTGGATGCGCGCGCCCGGCGGCGGGTTCACCGGCTTCGGCTGACCCGGCACCGTGATGACGACCTGTGCCGGCGTCACCGGCGTCGTCCAGCCAATCATCACGGGGAGGTGCGTCGCACTATTGACGAAGAGTCGCACCGTGAAGTTTGGCGCGCCCTTCACTTCAATGACGTCGGCCTTCCCTTGCGGCGCCTCCGCTTGCCCGATGTAGGTGAACGTCAGCGGATAGCTGCTGAACGACTGCGCGAACATGCCGAGTGTCAAACGCGCGAAATCCTGCTTCACGCTCGTGGCCGGTGACGGCGGCGGCCCGGCGGCGCGTCCCGGACCGGCCGGCGGAGCGCCACGACCGGCCGCGTCGTTACTCATCGCCGGTGGCGGCCCGGCCGCGCGTCCGGCATCGGCCGTCAACGGCAGCGCGGCGCCACGACCCGGCGCATCACCAGACGCCGGCGGCGCACCCGCGGTTCGCCCCGCACCGGCTGCCGCCGCCGCACCCGGGGGAGGGGTTGGCGGTGCAACCGGCGCGGGGATCTGAATCAGCTTGTCGGCGTTGAACCCGCGCGACGTCGGATCGCTCTCCGTCGCCGGCGTTTCGTCCTTACGGACGTAGCGGTCGGGCAGCTCGCACGAAATCTCGAACTCAATCGGGAGCAGGTTGTTCCCTTGAAGCCGCCGCGTCCGGCCCTTGGCGATGAAGCTCTTGACGGCGTCGAGCTTCGCGCCACCCAGCGCGGTGCGCGCCGCCGCCAGAACCTCCTCGGCCGTCTTTTTTGGAGCGGCCGCTTGCGAGGCGGCCGGTGGCGAGGCCGTGCCCTGGGCGGCGACCAACACCCCGGCGGCCAGGCAGAATACGGCTAGTGACTGTCCGAATACGCGCATGCGAATCCCTTGGTGGTTTATCGGCTCGAGGTGTCCTGCCAACTGCTCAGCAAGTGAGCGTTTAGACGTAGTAAGACACCGGCCGGGTGGGTGTTGCGCCTCGATGGGTGCGGGAATGTGAAAAATAGACTCCGGGTCACTATCCGGATCGTTACGCGGGGCACTTTGCTTAGTTAACGACGCAGTGCCTGGGTCAGGTTGGACGTGCACAGCGCGCCTCCTGGAAGCTGGCGCTCGAAACCGATCGCTCCGTCCGCTCAGGTTTCATGCTTCGCGTTTCGGGCGCGTGCTACACGGCCCCACTTCGCACGCCTACGCACGGCGCCCTCGAAACCTTCGCTCCCTGCGCGTCGGTTTCATCCTTCGCGCATCGCGCCGCTTCACGTCGGCGCACTGCACACGCCCAACCTGACCCCGTGCCCGCGCGCACCGGGTCACGCGTCAGCGTCGGCGTGGTGTTCATGCGGCGACCGGCACTGGGTCGGTTTGGGAGAGTGGGGCACGCCGACTTGAAGCCGCGCGATGGGCGCAGCATGAAACCGACGCGTAAGGAGCTCAGGTTTCGAGCGCGACCTCCGTAGGCCAGCCAAGGCTGGCCGAATAGGAGTCGCGCGATTGGGATTCTCGAAACCTGAGCGGATGAAGCGATCGGTTTCGAGCGCGAGCTTCGTGAGGCGTGCCCCACTCTCCCAAACCGACCCAGTGCCGGTCCGCGCGATCAGAACCCGAACCGCACCCCGACTTCGAGCTTGCGCGGATTCAGCACGTTCGTCGGCGTCCCGAAGAATGGTGACGTCAGGACGCCGCTGTAGCCGACGAGGTTCGTGTGGTTCGTGATGTTCTGGCCGCTCGCGTAGAGCTCGATGCGATAGCGCGCATCCGCCGCACCACCGCCCGTGAACCCGCTCTGCACGCCGCCGCCACCCATCATGATCATCACGCCCTGCGGGCCGCCGGCCGCCGCCTGCGGGCGCTTGCCGATTCCGATCGCGTACGACACGCGCATCCCGAGGTCCCACTGCGCGGTCGCGCGAGCGGTATTGCGGTCGACGCCCGCAGGCCGATCGCCGAACACGCCGTCGCCGTTGGTGTCGAAACCCGTCGTGATGTTGTACGGCGCACCGGACTGGGCACGGAAGTTCACGCTGACGCTGAGATTTCGAATCGGCTGGGTATTGAACGTCCCACCGGCCCGATGCCGCGGCGAGGTCTGACCCCACTCGGTCGACAGATCGTCGCCGTTCGCCGGCAGCGAGAACGCGCCGGTCGTGTTGGTCTCGCTCGATGCGATCGCGTAGTTCACCGCAAAGAACGTTTGCCGCCAGTTCAACTTCACGAGCGATGCGGCCAGATTGAGCGAGTGCCCGCGCGACGCCGCGTCGCCCAGGACATCAATGACGTTGGCCAGCGCCGGGTCGGGCCGCACGCCGCCGACCGGCGCGTTCAGGTTCCGGCCTCGCAGGAGGTCCACGCCACGCCGATGCGTGTAGGTCGCCGTCATGCGGAGCGATGATCCCAGCGTCTGGTCGATGCCGACGTTCATCATCCGACTCTCGGGCAGCGTCAGCGTCTGATTGAGCTGATACCGGTTGGTCGGCGGCGTGACGCCGCCCACGCCTGGGTCCGGAAAGCTCGGGTTGATGATGTTCAGCTCCTGCTGCTTCACGCCGTCCACCCGCAGCGCCTGCTCGTAGGTGCCGGCGCCGAGCCAATCGGAGAACATCCCGAAGCCGCTCCGAATCGTCGTCCTACCTGACTTGAGCGGCGACCAGCTGAGCGACACACGCGGCGAGAAGTTGTTCTGATCCGGAATCAGCGTTTGCGCTTCGTAGCGCACGCCGTAGCTCAGGAGCAGGCTCTTGGCGAGCCTGTAGTCGTCTTGCGCGTAAAGACCGAGCTGCAGGTTCGTGTAGCGGATCGTCGGGTCGCCGAGGCGTCGCGTGTACGCCGACGGGAGCCCGGCCTGGAAATCGGCAAGGCTGGCAAACGTGAACGTGCCCAGGTAATTCGAGACCTCGCTCGATCGGTAGCGCCCACCCTCGAGGAGCGCGCCCACGCGCATCGAGTGCGGGCCGCGGACGTAGTCGAGGTCGCTCGCCGCTTCGAAGTCGAGCACGTGCCGGCCGCCGGACTGCTGGGCGCCGCCGCTCGTGAACGCATCGAGCACGCGCAGCGTCGGCTGCTCGATCCACGAGGACACCTGCGAGTCGAGCCAGTGCAGCTGCAAGCGCGATTCGCCGAAGAAACGCCGGCCGAGCGCCCCGTTCTCCGAGATCCGGAAGGTGTTGTCCGAGGTGGCCGTGGAGTACGCGCGATCGGGCAGATCGAAGCCGCCCACGCCGAGGTTGGTCGTGTCCGCGGCCGTGCGCGTGTAGTTGAAGCGCAGCATGTGGTCGCGGTTCAGCGCCTGGTCGAAGCGCGCGTTGACGTTGTACCGTCCGGTCGGCCGCCGCACCGAATCGGCCAGCGTCGTGCCCGGCACGGCGGCGAGCAAGCTGCTCGTGTCGAACTGATTCGCTCGCTGGACGGTGACCGAGAACGACGACTTGTTCGGGACGATCGATCCGCTGAACGTCACGCCACCTTGCCTGAGCCCCTCGTCGCCCTTCACCGGCGTAAACGGATTCCGCGCGTTCAGCGCTTCGTCTCGGAACGTGAAGTCGAGCGAGCCGCGCAGCGGTCCATTCCCCGGCTGCGTCATGATGTCGATGAACATCAGCCCGTTCAGCCCGCCGTGATTCTGCGCCGCCAACTGATCCATCCGCGGCAACCGGATCGATCGAATCTGCGACTTGGGCGGCATCCTCCCGCCCGTAAACCCATCCACGCGCATCGTCGCGCCCGGCGGCGCCATGGCCTTGAGCACGCGCTCCATCTCGTCGGGGTCGTCGGGCAGCGCGGCAATCTGCTCGCGCGTCAGCACCGTTGAGAATGCGGCGCCCTGCGGGTCGAGCGCGCTCGACTGCTTGTCGCGCCCCACCGTCACTTCTTCGGCGACCTTCTTCAGCGGCAGTGTCACCGTTCGCTTGTTGTCGCCGGCGCGCACGCGAACGTCTTTGATCGTGACCGTCTCGAAGCCGGAGAACTCAGCCTGCACGGTGTACTGCCCGGGCGGCAGCGCCTCGAATGTCGCGACGCCGGCGGACGATGTCAACGCGGGCGCCAGCGAGGACGACGGTGTACCCGGCTGCGGCGTGGACTGCGGCGTGATCGCGACCCTGGCGGTCGGAATGACGCCACCGGTCTGATCGGCGACGGTCACGACCAGACGACCCGTCGAGGGGGTCTGCGCGAGCGCGGGACCCGCGGTCAGCACCAGAGTGCAGACGGTCAACGCGGCGATCGGAATACGGTTGCACACGGACACACCTCCGGCCGGGGACGGGGGGGCGGGCTGAAGCCCGCCCCTACGTCTGTCCGGGGGCTGGCAACCGGCCCCCGCAGGTTTCCTACTTCACTGATTCAAACTTCTTCGGGTCGATCTTGGGATTGAGCTTGATCCGCTCGAGGGCCAGCTCGTCGGACGGTTTTCCGTCAACGGACCGGAGAACCTTCGAAGGCATCTTCAAGCCTTCGACGGTCTGGTACTCCGAGTAGTACAGGCGGTACTCGACCGTGCGTCGCGCGGCCTCGGCTTCTTTCATGCGTGCGTCCATGTCTTTCATCATCTGGTCGCGCTGTTCGGGCGTCATCTGACCGCCGCCCGAGCTGAAGGTCTGCACGTTGCCGCCGCCACCACCCGACATCACTCGTCCGCCACCGCCAACCACGGTCGACCCTCCTGGGCCCACGCGCATCGTCATCGGCTCTTTGGCCATCCAGCTCAACATCAACGGCAGGTGCGTCTTGGCATCGACGAACAGTTTCGCGACGAAGCCACCTTCGCCCTTCACCTCGATGACGTCAGCCTTGCCGTCCGGGGCTTCGGCCTGGCCGGCGTAGGAGAACGTGAGCGGGTACCCCTTGAAGGACGTCGCGAACATGCCGAGCGTGAGGCGCGCAAACTCCTGGCGGCTCGCGAGGAGCGAGTTCTTTCTCGTTTCGGCCTGCTGCTCGGGCGTCTGCTGCCCACCGATCGACATGCCGCCGGGGCCGCCCATGCGGAACACCATCCCGCCACCGCCCATGGACGGGGGCGCATCCACCGCGTCGATGAGCTCCGCGCCATTGAAGCCGCTGGTCCGCGAAATCGTGTTCGGGCCCATCACCGCCACTACTTCGCGTTTCACGAACTTGTCGGGCAGCTGCATCGCCATCTCGACGTCCTGCGGAGGCGCCGAGCTGTCGCCGCTCACGCGAGTGCTGCGGCCCGTCACCGTCAGCGAGGTGACGGCGGCCAGCTTCTTCTCGCCGCCGAGCGCCTCGCGGACGTCGGCGAGGACCTTGTTCACGTCTGTGCCTTGCGCGAGCACAAGCGCGCCGGAGGCCAGGCACGAGACGATGACGAAATTGACTACGCGCTTCATTTAGTGACTCTCTTTTCTTAGTGCTCGCGGCTCTTGCCGCTCGCCCCGCTCAGCGCCGCTCCTGTACGTCGCGGGCTTCGCGATCTTTGACGACTCCATCGTCTTCGGTAGTCGCATGGCGATGGTTAAGCTCTCGCAAAGAGTTTGTTAAGAACGTAAAGGCCTTTGAACTCAGTGGTTTCGCGCCAAATCGCCTTTCATGCTGATGCTAGACTGGCTGCATGCGTTCGCGCCGGCTGCTTGTCGGCCTCATCGTGCCCGTTGCGCTGGTCGCGCTCGTCGCACTGCTCGCGTCACTGCAATACAAGTGGCTCGGTCAGGTGAGCGAAGCGGAACGCGATCGGCTCCGTACGACGCTGCGACAAAGCGCGGAGGATCTCCGCGACGAATTCGATCGCGAGCTGACGCGGGTGTACCAGTCCCTCCAGGTGGACGGCGACACGCTGTTGCGCAAGGACTGGGAGCCGTTCGCGGCTCGATACGACGCCTGGCGTGAGCGCGCGAAGGACGCGCAGATCGTCAAATCGATCTACTTCACGAGCGACGAGGCCGGGGCCGGGGTTTTCCTGTACCGGCCGGACGAGCGTCGTTTCGAAGCGGCTACCCTGCCCAGCACGCTCGCGCCCGTCCAAGCGTCGCTCGGCACTTGGCAGGAAGCGGTTCCCTTCTCGCGGATGAGCAGCTTCAGCACGACCACCGCGCGCGCCGGCGGCCAGGGCGGGGGCGGTGTCACCCGCAGTGTGTTTTCGATCTCGCACCAGGTGTTTCCGTCGGTGCCGGCGCTGCTGATGTCGATGCCGACCGTCTCGTCGCTGCAGGACCTTGCATCGATCACGCCGATGAGCGGCGCGACCGCGCACACCAAGCGAGCCTCGCTCATCGTCGAGATCGATCGCGAGTACCTGCGTACGACGCTGTTTCCGGCCCTCGTCGCGAGGTACTTCCCGCACACCAAGGATGCCTATACCTTCAGCGTTTGGGACAGCAAGACTGTGGTGTTCGCACAGGGCACCGACAAGAGGCTCGTCCCTGGGCCGAAGCCGATGGCCCTTGTCGAACCTGGGCCGGACGTGAGCGTCACTATGTTTGCCGTGCGGCCTGAACTCACGGCGCAGGTCGTCCTGGTGAAGCCCTCAACGTCGGCCGCCGAAGTACGCGAGGGCGGGTTCTCCCTGGAGAGCCGAGTGGTCACGGCCACGCCGCTCGCGACAGCGCCGTCGTCGGCCCCGCCCGGACCGCCACCGCCACCAACGCGCGGTGGCAGGCTTACACAGCAGACCGGTAACGTGTCGATCATGTTGGGCGGCCGGACAGACGTCTTCAACTTCAGGCCAGCGCCGCGCGACGGATGGCGGCTCGCGGTGCAACACTCTGCGGGTTCTCTGGATGTGGCCGTGGGCCAGGCGCGGCGTCGAAACCTCTGGCTGAGCTTCGGGATTCTGGGCGTCCTCGCCGCCGGTGTCGGCCTCATCGTGATCAACGCGGAGCGGTCGCGGAAGCTGGCCGTGCAGCAGATGGACTTCGTCGCGACGGTGTCGCACGAGCTGCGAACGCCGCTCACCGTGATTCGATCCGCCGCGCAGAATCTTTCGGCGGGTGTCGTGAGCGATCCGGCCCAGGCAAAACGCTACGGCGATCTCATCGAGACCGAAGGCCGCCGGCTCACGGACATGGTCGAACAGGTGCTGGAGTACGCGGGCCTGAGCGGTAACCGGAAATTGGCGCGCGCGCAGCCGATCGACGTCGGCGCGGTCTCGCGCGATGTGATCGAGTCGTCGGCCGCGCTCTTCGAGAGCGAGCGCATCGAGGTCGATCTCGAGATTGCGGACAATCTCCCGCCGGTGTTGGCCGACGATCAGGCGGTGCGCCGGGCGCTCAACAATCTGATCGCGAACGCCATCAAGTACGGCGCCGACGGCCGCTGGATCGGCGTGTCCGTGCGGCGCGCCGGCGCGACGACGAAGCAGGACGACGTGCAGGTGACCGTGAGCGACCGTGGGCGCGGCATCGAGCCGAACGACCTGCCGCACATCTTCGAGGCGTTCTATCGGGGCCGCTACGCCGTCGATCGGCAGATTCACGGCAACGGCCTCGGCTTGAGCCTCGTGAAGCGCATCGCCGAAGCGCACGGCGGCAAGGTCACGGTGACGTCGACACCCGGCGCCGGCGCGACGTTCACGCTGCACTTCCCGGCCGCGTCGCCGGATCCGGCCGCCTATCCAGCGCAGCCGGATCCCATCGCGGAATCCAGCACACCGACGGCGTGATGGCGTGATGAGGATGACCGGGACCACCGCCCCCACCGCCCGGCGCGTCCTGCTCGTCGAAGACGAGCCCGGACTCGTCATGACGCTCACGGATCGACTGAAGAGCGAAGGCTACGACGTCCACTCCGCCGTGGACGGCCCGTCGGGCCTCGACCGCGCGTCGCGCGAGCGGTGGGACGTGATTCTGCTCGACGTGATGTTGCCGGGCGCGAGCGGCTTCGACGTGTGCCGCGACCTCCGGCAGCGCGGCGTGTCGACGCCGGTCATCATGCTCACGGCGCGCGGACAGGTCGTCGACAAGGTGCTCGGCCTCAAGCTCGGCGCGGACGACTACCTCACGAAACCGTTCGATCTGATGGAGCTCTCGGCCCGCATCGAAGTGCAGCTGCGGCGCGCCACCGCCGGGTCGAGCGGACCGCAGCAATACCGGTTCGGCGAGATCGAGGTGGACTTCCGGAAGGCTGAGGTCACGCGCGCCGGTCAACAGCTGGAGCTCTCTGCGCGCGAGTACCTGCTGCTCAAGTACCTCATCGAGCATCGCGAGGCCACGATCACGCGCGATCAACTGCTCAACGAAGTCTGGGGCTATCACGCGATGCCGTCGACACGGACCGTGGACGTCCACGTCGCGTGGCTCCGCCAGAAGATCGAGCCGAATTCACGGCATCCGCAGTACCTGCTCACCGTGCACGGCATGGGCTACAAGTTCATCGGGTAGGGTCGCGAAACCAACAAGATCTGACATGAAGGCCAGGTGAGTTCAGGCGGTCGATGCAACGTCACCGAGAGAGGGGTGGTGGCGTGTGCGACGATGCGGCATGAGCGACGAGCAACTGGCCGAGTTATGGCAACGGCGGCA
>Ga0137427_10000024_pt1 | contig 78163 bp, 67 predicted proteins | sample EasRivERMZT700_2_FD_102309 | JGI IMG/M metagenome (GOLD analysis project Ga0137427, IMG submission 102309) | Soil microbial communities from meander-bound floodplain in the East River, Colorado, USA - East River MetaG ERMZT700_2 | ecosystem: Environmental > Terrestrial > Soil > Floodplain ...
CGGATTGACCGGTCGTTCGCGTTCGAGCTGCGCCGCGCGCACTTGAACGTCCCGGGGAGGGACCCACTTCATGTTGGTGACCTCCGAGACGGGGCGTCTGTAGGGAGCGGGGTTGCGGTGGCAGTCGAGGCACCAACTCATGCTGAGCGGCGCCATCTGGGTGACCGTTTCCATCTCGTCGACGCGACCGTGGCAGCTGACACAACCAATTCCTGCCGCCACGTGCGAGCGGTGGGTGAAATGGGCGTAGTCGGGAAGCTCATGGACGCGAATCCAGCGCATGGGCCGGCCGCTGGCAGCGCTGTCCCGAATCGGAGCGAGTTTCTCGCTGTCCCGCTTCACGAGCTGATGGCAGTTCATGCAGGTCTGAGTGGGCGGAATGTTCGCGACCGCAGAAATCTCGACCGAGGCGTGACAGTATCGGCAATCGAGACCAAGCTCGCCGACATGGAGCTTGTGGCTGTACGGAACGGGCTGAGCGGGACGGTAGCCCACGTCCGTGTACCACGGGGAAAGGTAGTACCAGACGCCACCGATCACGAGCATCGGACCGAGGCCGCCTGCGATGGCGGCCACGATCGGGAGCTTGTTCCACCAGGCTGGAAAGATTTGGGCCAACGGTTAGGACTCCTGGGCGCTGGAGAACCGTTGCCCAGACCGCGAGTCCGCAATGGCACGGTGATGCCACATCCTCGGCCCCCAAGAATTTGTCGCAAGGGCATAACGAAAACCCCATCGACTGACGCGGCATCCTATCCACGAACTGGGACGCCGGTCAAGCGTTGGCCGCGCATTTCTGGGTGGAACCCCGCGCCGCGTTTTCACTATCATGTTGCCCGTTCCAGGTCGACGCAATTACTGATGCGCGGAGGTGACCATGCTGTCGATCCGCACTGTGCTCTGTTCGGTTGACTTCTCGGCCGCCACGGACCGCCAGGTCGATCTCGCCATCGAGATCTGCCGGGCCTTCGGTGCGCAGCTCGTCCTGCACCACAACCATGTCGAGCTGGCGATCGGCTCCGGTGTCGGCTGGATGTGGGCGCCGGGGCACGGGGAGTTCACGCTCACGGCCGAACAGAAGCTGCGGGACCTCGTCGCGCGCGTACCCGACGGCACGCGCGCCGAAATGCGCCTGACGTCCGGCCCGATCGCAGATGCCGTGCTGGCGGTCGGCCGCGTGGTCGACGCCGATCTCGTGGTGATGAGCACGCGAGGCACCACGAGCGCCGGAGACCACTCGGTGACCGATCGCGTGCTCCAGTCCGCCACGCTGCCGATCCTCGCGATGCACCAGGCGCTGCACGATCATCGCACGCCGCGATTCGCCGCGACCGCGACCGAGCGTCAGCCGCTGCTCGTCCCGACCGATCTCACGCCCGCGTCACAGCCCGCCGTCGACGTGGCGTTCGATCTGGCCCGTCGGTTCGCGTTCGATGTGCACTTGCTGCACGTGCTGCCGCGCGGCACAGCCGACGGCGAGGCTGCGGCGCACGCCCGCCGCATGATGGCGGCACTCGCGCCGCCCGACCTGCCGCGGCCGCCGGAAGAGCACATCGATACGGGCATCCCCGCTCGAGCCATCGCGCGCGCCGCCGACCAGATTTCCGCAGCCTGCATCGTCATGGGCGAGCACGCACGCACACCGATGCGTCACTGGTTCCGTCCGGATACCTCACAGGGCGTGCTTCATCCGGCGCCCTGCCCAATCTGGTACGTGCCTTCACGATCGGCGGCGTCCGCGCCGCGCTCACAGACATTGCGCGCGGCAGCGGGCGACCGGAGGGCACCGCAGCCACGGCGCGCGTCCGACTCGCCTCGACGCCTGGTCGATGAGCTGCAGGACCCGGCCTTTCGTTACTGGCCCTCGTTCTATCTGTGCGGCGTGGTGGATTCGACCGAGGCCGCCGAGTTGGCGCTGGTCGACCTGCTCGCTGCGGGTGTGGCGGAAGACCAGTTGCACACCTGGCACGGGCCTGCCGGCGCCGCGGCGATCGACCCCACCGGCCAGAGACACGGGCGGCTGGCGCGGCTCTGGCGAGCGCTGGAGAAAGCCACCGGGGAACGCGAGCTGCTCGAGCGCTATGCGAGCGAAGTCGAGAGCGGTCACGTGGGCATTGGAGTCCACTGCGGGTCGGGGGACGGGCTGCGCGCGCTCACCGAGATTCTCCGGAAGCACGGCGGTCACCTGATCTCGTATTTCTCTGTGGGATCCGTCGAACGGCTGAGCCCTTGAGCTAAACCCCAGAACTCGCCGGGACTACGTCCGTACCGGCGTGACCGCTTTCTGATCCTCCTCGCCCGTGCGAATGCGATAGACCTTTTCAACCGGAAGCACGAAGATCTTGCCGTCGCCGACCGAGCCCGTGCGCGCGCCCCTGAGGATGGCCTGCACCGTGGGCTCGACGAAGTGATTCGAGACACCGATCTCGATCCGGACCTTTTCCGACAAGTCCATCTTCACGGTCATGCCGCGGTAGGTCTCGACGTGCTCGCGCTCGCCGCCGTGGCCCTGCACGCGGCTGATCGTCAAGCCCTGGACCTCCGCGCGGTACAGCTCCTCGAGCACCGTTGTCAGGCGATCGGGCCGGATGATGGCGACCACAAGCTTCATGATGTGCCTCCACGCGCAACCGGGCTGCCCGGCGATGTCGATGTCGACTTGCCAATCCGCTCCGGCAGGATCAGGACGGCGCCTTCGCCGTCGGAGTACGCCTCTTCGCCGTGCTGGCTGACGTCCATGCCCAGGCCTTCGTCGGAGGCGTCCGCGCGAAGTGGGAGGACGGCGCCGATGATCTTGAGCAGGAGAAACGTCGCCAGACCGCTGTACGCCATCACGACCACGATCGCGAGCGCCTGCACGCCGACCTGACCCGGGTTTCCGTTCAGCAATCCGTCCGTCACCCCGTTCCAGGTCTTGTCGGCGAACACACCGGTCAAGAGCGCCCCGGTCGCGCCACCGAGGCCATGTGCGGCCACGACGTCGAGGGAGTCGTCCAGCCGGGTCCGCGCCCGAAAGAGCAGCGCGTAGTAACTCGGAAACGCGGCGATGGCGCCGAGCACGATGGCGCCCATTGGGCTGACGTAGCCGGCCGCCGGCGTGATCGCAACGAGCCCGACGACGATGCCGGTCGCACAGCCGACGGCCGTGACGCGGCCGGTCCGCATCAGATCCAGCACGGTCCACACCATCAACGTCGCCGCCGGCGCGAGCATCGTCGTCGTGAACGCGAGCGCGGCTGAAGGACTCGCGCCCAGCGCCGAGCCCGCGTTGAATCCGAACCATCCGAACCACAGGAGCCCGGCACCCAGCAGCGTGAACGGCACGTTGTGCGGCAGGAACGCCTGCCGCGCGAAGTCCTTCCGCGGACCGAGTGTGCTGGCGGCCACGAGCGCCGCCATGCCTGCATTCACGTGCACGACCGTGCCGCCGGCGAAGTCCAGCGCCCGGATCGAGTCGGACGCGAGGAACCCATTGCCCCAGACCCAATGCGCGATCGGCGCGTACACGACCACGGTCCACGACATCAGAAAGAGCACGTACGGACCGAAGCGCATGCGTTCGACAATCGCGCCCGAGATCAGTGCGGCTGTGATGATCGCGAAGGTGCCCTGGTAGCAGAAGAACAACACGTGCGGGATCGTGCCTTTCGCCTCGAGGCCGACTTCAGCCAACAGCGCGTACGTCAGCCCGCCGATGACGGGCGTGCCCGGCGCAAACGCGAGCGAGTACGCCACGAGCGCCCAGACGAGGCCGACGCCGCCAAGGGCGACGAAGCTCATCATCATCGTGTTGAGCGCGTTCTTCGATCGGACGAGGCCGCCATAAAAGAACGCCAGCGCGGGCGTCATCAGCACCACCAGCGCGGTCGCGACGAGCATCCATGCGGTATCGGCCTGATTCATGGTCAGCCAACCATCCTGGCCATCACGACGCCCTTCACGCCTGCGACCGCGGCCGTCGTGTCCGCGGCCGGCGCCGCATCGAGATCGGCGACGGTGTAGATCAAGTCCGCGCGCGAGCGGCTGACGATCTCGCGCAAGGCCAGGCCAGCCTGGCCGAGGACCTTCGAGATCTGTCCCATCACATCCGGCGCGCTGAGGCTGGCGCAGACGAGGCGGTGCGGCGTCGTGCGGGGCACGTGTACTTCAGGAAAATTCACGGCGTTCTTGATGTTGCCATGGTCCAGGAAGTCGCGGACCTGGTCGGCGACCATGATCGCGCAGTTGTCTTCGGCCTCGGCCGTCGACGCGCCGAGATGCGGCAGCGTCACGCAGCCCTTGTGATTCTTCGTGAGGTTGGTGGGGAAGTCGCTGACGTAGCCGCCGACCTGGCCCGCGTCGATGCCCGAGACCACGGCCTCCTCGTCCACGATGCCCTCGCGCGCGAAGTTGAGGACGACGACGCCGCGCTTCATGGCGCGCAGCCGATCGGCATTCACGAGGTGCCGCGTGGCATCGATGAGCGGCACGTGCACCGTCACGAAGTCGGCGACGGCGAGGGCGTCCTCGATGCTCCCGACGCGCTTGACGGAGGCCGAAAGCTGCGACGCGCCCTCGACCGTGAGCGCAGGATCGAATCCGACGACGCTCATACCGAGGGCCTGGCCCGCGTGGGCGACGAGCCGGCCGATCGCGCCGAGGCCGATCACGACGAGCGTCTTGCCCGCCAGCTCGGAGCCGGCGAACGCCTTCTTGCCGCCCTCGACGCCCTTGTTCAGCTCCTCGTCGGTGCCGTTCAACTGGCGCGCGAAATCCCAGCCCTCGCAGATGTGACGGCAGGCGAGCAACAGGCCGGCGAGCACGAGCTCCTTGACCGCGTTGGCATTGGCGCCCGGCGCGTTGAAGACGGGGATGCCGCGGTCGGTCATCTTCGCGATCGGGATGTTGTTCACGCCGGCGCCGGCGCGGCCAACGGCCTTGAGCGACGCCGGGATATCGCGCTTGTGCATGTCCGCGGACCGCAGCAGGATGGCGTCCGGGTCAGCGATGTCGCCGGCAATGCGGTAACGATCGGCCGGCAGGCGCGTCAGGCCGACTTTGGCGATCGGATTCAGTGTCAGGACCGTATACACGGTGGACATGGTACTCCGACAGCCGTGCCATACTGACGCCATGCGCCGCGCGGGCATCCTGTCGCTGATCGTCGCGATGTTTGCGTTGGCCGGCGCGTCGGTGCCGCCGACGCGCGGTCTGTCGGGCACGTTCCAGTCGGGCATCGTCTGGCAGGCGCGCGAGCCGCGGACGGCACCGGTCTCACGAAGTCTGCCGCGGCCGGTCCTTCCATCAACGGTCGCGACCCGCATCGTCGCCGGCACGATTGCACGTCCGGTCACGCCGGTCGTTCGGCATCCGCTGTTCCAGCGTCCTCCTCCCGCGATCAAGCCGATCGCGGTTGTTTTCGGTACGTAGGCCAGGCCTTCCGCCTTCGCTCAAGGCTACGGCGGACCACCGAAGCCTTGGCGGAGGTGGTCAGGCCTGGCATCGCCGGCAGACCTGAAGGTCTGCCCGACGTACTGTCACAGTCACACGTGTACGGTTCGGGGAGGACTCCATGCGCGCGTTGCGATCGCTGTTTTCGCGCGGCCAGAAGGCCGCGCTGCCGGTAGAAGACATCAACTCACTCCGCGCGTCCTACGCGCGATCGACCGACGATGAGCTCCGCCAGACGGTGCGCAAGTCCACATCGATCGCGGAGGTCGTCGCCGCGACGGCTGTCGTGGCGTCCCGAGTGCTTGATCTCGATATGCACGACGAGCAACTGCAGGCTTCCGTCGCCCTGGCAGCCGGGCACATCGTCGAGATGCAGACTGGCGAAGGAAAGACGCTCGCCGCCGTGCCGGCGGTCGTCTGGCACGCGCGGGCGCACGACGGCGTGCACGTGCTCACCGCCAACGACTACCTCGCTCACCGCGACGCCGAGTGGATGCGCGGCATCTACGAGCGGCTCGGCGTCTCGGTCGCGTCGATCCAGCAGGGACACTCGACAGACGAGCGGCGGGCCGCGTACCGCGCCGATGTGACGTACGCAACGGCCAACGAGATCGGGTTCGACTACCTACGCGACGGCCTGGCGCTGGATCACCGCGAGCTCGTCCATCGCCCGTTCGCCGAGGTCACGGCGGTCATCGACGAAGCGGATTCGATCCTCATCGACGAAGCGCGAACCCCGCTCGTGATTGCCGGCGGCGCCGCGGACGAGACGTCGCTGCCGGTCCAGGCCGATCGAACCGCGAGAGAGCTGCTGCCAGAGCATCACTTCACGCGAGAGGGCGGTGGCCGCAACGTGCTGCTGACGCCAATGGGCGTACGTCACGTCGAGCACGCCCTCGGACTGACGAACCTCTTCGACGCGGAGCACCTCGACGCGCATGCGGCTGTTCAGGACGCCTTGCACGCGCATGTGCTGCTGCGGAAGGACGTGGACTACGTCGTGCACAACGACGCGGTGCTGTCGGTGGACGAGTTCAAGGGCCGCATCGTCGAAGAGCGCCGCTGGCCAGCCGGACTGCAGACGGCGCTCGAATGCAAGGAAGGCGTCCGGCGCCGCCGTCAAGGCCGCGTGCTGGGATCGATCACGGTCGAGAATCTTGTCGCGATGTACGGCCGCGTCGGCGGCATGACCGGAACCGCCTCTACGCAGGCCAGTGAGCTGCGCGAGATCTACGGCCTGTCCGTGGTTGAGATTCCCACGCATCGAGCTATCGCGCGAGTGGATCACGCCGATCGGCTCTTTGCGAACCGCGCGGAGAAGGAAGCAGAAGTGGCGGACGAAATCCGCCGGCGGCATGCGACGGGCCAGCCGGTGCTGGTCGGCACGGCGAGCGTCGAGGAGTCCGAGCGGCTGAGCCGGCGGCTCACGGCGATTCCGCACGTGGTGCTGAACGCGCGGCACGAGGCCCGCGAAGCAGAGATCATCGCGCGCGCGGGCGAGCAAGGCGCGGTGACGATCTCGACGAACATGGCCGGCCGCGGCGTGGACATCCGGCTCGGCGAGGGCGTCACGGCCGCCGGCGGCCTGCACGTCATCGGCACGAATCGTCATGACAGCCGGCGGATCGATCATCAGCTGCGCGGCCGGGCCGGCCGCCAGGGCGATGCCGGCAGCTCGCAGTTCTTCGTCTCGCGCGAGGATCCGTTGTTCGTCAAGCACGCGGCCGAGGATCCCGGCGTCGAGCCGGATCAGGTGCAGCGTATGGCCGAGGGGCAGAACCTCGACATCCGGCTGTTTCTCCGGAAGTACGAGTCCGTGATCGAAGGGCAGAGGCTGGCGATACGCGAGCGGCGCGACGCCGTGTTGTCTGGCGATGCGGAGGCCGTTCGCCACGTCACGCTCGAGACGATCGACGATCTTTGGGCCGACTATCTGGCGGCGATCGGCGAGCTGCGCGCCGGAACGCCGTGGCTTTCGCTGGGCGGCAAGAACCCGCATCAGACCTATCTCGCCGAAGTGCACGGGATGTTCGAGCAGATGTCGGCGTCGATTGAGGAAGAAGTGCAGGCGCGGCTGGCGCAGGCGGTTGACGCCGACGCGAAGCCGCGTCAACGCGGCGCGACGTGGACGTATCTCACGACCGACGAGCCGTTCGGACCGATGACGCAGCGGATCATGCGGGGGCTCGTCAGGATGATTCGGGGGAAATAACGTGCGAGGTGCGGGGTGCGGGGCTTGTCCGCCGAAGCGCCGCAGGCGCGAAGGCGGGTGCTATGAGCGAATGGAGGCCGGGTCTGAAGACCCGGCTCCCACTTCGCGTTCCAGGCACGTTCGGCACAGGCACTTCTTGTACCGCCCGCGCAGGCTCGCGCGCGTCTCATCGGTCAGCTTCACTTGCGTGCACCAGCAGCCGGTGAGCGTCGCGCCGCACTGAAATTCGTTGCCGCACGCTTCGCACGGGGACGGATCCTTCCATCGCAGCGAGACGTAGCCGAGGGCGCGGCGAAGGGGAGAGGCCATCGAACGGCGAGTCTATCAAGGTCGGGCGACGGGCTTCACTCAACCCGCGGGGAACCTTATTCGCCTCAGCGCATCCAATACACTGGGACGGAGCCTGCATTTGATGAGCCAGACGGCGCCGAGCGCGAACGCCGAAGCGGTTCGGCATGAATTGCTGACGGACGATGAGCTCGTCCGGCGTTGCCGTGAGCGCGATGAGTTGGCCGTCCGCGCGCTGACCAGCCGCTACAATCGCCGGCTGTTTCGCATCGCGCGCGGGATCGTTCGCAACGACGAGGAGGCGGAAGACGTCGTGCAGGAAGCGTACGTGCGCGCCTTTACAGGCCTCGACGGCTTTCGCGGCGACTCGGCGTTTGGCACCTGGCTCACGCGAATCGCGCTCAACGAAGCGCTGGGCCGCGTGCGCAGCCGGCGGCCGATGGTCGATTGGCCCGAGGCCGGCGACGAGCCCATTCGCGCCCACATTCTTCACTTCCCCTCGGCGTCCTCATCCGCCGATCCGGAGACCACCATGGCGACCCGCGAACTCCGCGCGCTGCTCGAGCGCGCGATTGACGAGCTGCCCGACGCGTTCCGCACCGTGTTCATCGCGCGAATCGTCGAAGGCCTGAGCGTCGAAGAAACGGCCGAGCTGTTCGGACTCCGCGCCGAGACGGTGAAGACGCGCGTGCACCGTGCACGCGCGCGGCTGCGCAAGGATCTCGAGGTCCGCCTCGGCAGCATGGTCGCCGACATGTTCCCTTTTGACGGCGCCCGGTGTCACCGGATGACCGACGCCGTCGTTCGCCGGCTGGGGCTCTCGGCGTAGCCGGCCGTCGTACCCGTCGTACCCGTCGTACCCGTCGTACCTGTCGTACCTACCGGGAACTTTCTGTCTGCTTCCACATCCAATCGTCTGTTGGGGCCGTAAGTCTCTCGACGGGCCATCACGGCTCGTGCCCGGCCATCAGGAGGTCGTGACATGTTTCGGAAACTCAGCCCGGCGCTCGCCGTACTTCTCGTGTCCTCGGCGGCCGTGTTCGCCCAGGGCGGCACGAAGCCGACCGATCCGCAGATCGCCCACATCGCCTACACCGCCGGCCAACTCGACATCGAGGCCGCGCAACAGGCCCTCAAGATCTCGCAGAACAAGGACATTCGCGCGTTTGCCGAGCAGATGGTCAAGGACCACACTGCGGTGAACAAGCAGGCGCTCGACCTCTGCGCCAAGCTGAAGGTCAAGCCCGAAGACAACGACACGAGCAAGGCGCTCAGCAAGCAGGCGGCGGACAAGCGCGCGGAGCTCGGCAAGCTGGGCGGTTCGGCCTTCGACAAGGCGTACATCGCCAACGAAGTCGAGTACCACAAGACCGTCAACGGCGCGCTCGAGAAGACGCTGATTCCGTCGACGACGAACGCGGAGCTCAAGAGCCTGCTGCAGACGGGCCTGAAGATCTTCCAGGGTCACCTGCAGCACGCGGAACACCTGGCGACATTGGTGAAGTGAACGTGCGCAAGTACTCAACGCAGTACGTAGGGCGGACCGAACTTCGGTCCGCCTTACGCGTGTTCATTTTCGCGATGGCATGCCATGGCGCGTCCGCTGCCACCCCTGCCGCCAAGGTCGTCGAGATCACGATCGACAAAGTCACCTTTTCAGAGGTGAAAGTCACGCTCAACGTCGGCGACACCATCGAGTGGGTCAACAAGGACGTGGTGGACCACACCGCCACGGCCAAGAACAAGGACTGGGACGTCGTCATTCCCGCCGGCAAGAAAGCGCGGCTCGTGCTGAAGAAGGCGGGGACGTTCGATTACTTCTGCCGCTATCACCCGAACATGGTCGGAAAGTTGGTCATCGCGCCGGCGAAGTAGCGACCGCGACCTGAGCAGGCCGCAGCACCTCATCGCCCATTACGTAGCCCGGCCGAATGACGCCGACGATCTGGCCGTCGGCCACGCCCGGCGCCGCCACGCTCGTGACCGCTTCGTGACGCGACGGATCGAAGGGCTGTCCGGTGGGATCGATGCGCTTCACGCCCAGGCCTTCGAGGGTCAGCAGGAACTGCTGCCGCACGAGCGACACGCCCTGAACGAAGGGATCGCCGTCGCGATCGGTGCCGGCGGCCGCCAGCGCGCGATCGAGGTTGTCGAGGACTTCGAGGAACGACACGAGCATGGACCGCCGGCCGCGCTCGACGTCCTTCGTAACTTCTTTCCGCAGCCGCGCGCGCGCCTGATCGAATTCGTCCGACGCGCTCCGGTACTTCGAGAGGATCTGCTGCAACTCCGCGTCCTTCGCCGCGAGCCGCGCTTCCAGCTCCTCAATATAGGTCGGCTTGAGCCTGGGTTCTTCCGCCGGCGCTGAATCCGCCGCGGCCCCTTCGCCCTTCGCCCACCATCGTCTGTCAGTGACTTTGAGATCAGACATTGGCGGACTGGTGCTTCGGCTCGTATTCGAACGTCAGTTTCCCATCACCGACACCAATCGTGACGGTACCGCCGTTTTCCAGCTTGCCGAACAGGATCTCGTCCGTGAGCGGATCGCGGACTTCCTTCTGCACGGTGCGCGCGAGCGGGCGCGCGCCGAAGACCGGATCGTAGCCCTTGGTGGCGAGCCACGTGCGCGCTTCCGGCGTGAGCGTGATCGCGACATGCCGCTCGGCGAGCTGCGCTTCGAGCTGCAGAATGAACTTCTCGACGATCGTCTCCATCACGTCCGGCGTGAGGCTCTTGAAGGTGACGATGGCGTCGAGGCGGTTGCGGAATTCTGGGCTGAAGACGCGCTCGATCGCCGCCTTCGACTTGCCCGCGGCGGCCCGGCGCAGCGCATCGTTGCGGCCGTCCTCCGTGCCGCTGTCGGTGAAGCCGATCGACTTCGTCGACATCTCGCGCGACCCGGCGTTGGACGTGAGGATCAGCACCGAGTTCCGGAAGTCCGCCTTGCGGCCCGTGTTGTCGGTGAGCGTCGCGTGGTCCATCACCTGCAGCAGGATGTTGAAGATGTCGGGGTGCGCCTTCTCAATTTCATCGAGCAGCACGACGCTGTACGGATGCGTGCGGACGGCGTCCACGAGCTGGCCGCCCTGCTCGAAGCCGACGTATCCCGGCGGCGCGCCGATGAGTCGCGCCACCGCATGCTTCTCCATGTATTCGCTCATGTCGAAGCGAATGAACTCGTTGCCGAGCTGCATCGCGAGCTGTTTCGCCAGCTCGGTCTTGCCGACGCCGGTCGGGCCCGTGAACAGGAAGCAGCCCGCCGGCCGTTCCGGCAACGCGAGGCCTGCCCGCGATCGCTTGATGGACTGCGCGACCAGATGCACCGCATCCACCTGGCCGAAGACAACGCGCTCGAGCGACTCCTGCAGCGTCCGCAGCCGCTCGCGATCCGACGCCGATGCCTGACGCGCAGGAATCCGCGCCATGCGGGCGACGACGGTCTCGATGTCGGTGGCGTCGACGACGAGCTTCTTGGGTTCCGGGGGTTCCGGGGTTCCGGAGGTTCCGGGGGTTCCGGGGTTCCGAGGTTCCTGGCCCCCGAGCTTCTTGACCGCGCCCGCCTCGTCGATCACGTCAATCGCGCTGTCCGGCAGCTTGTAATCGCGCAGGTGCCGGGCCGCGAGCTTGGCGGCGGCCTCGAGCGCGACGTCGGTATAGGAGACGCCGTGGTGCTCTTCGTACCGGCCGCGCAGACCGGCGAGAATCCGGATCGTTTCCTCGATTGAGGGCTCGTCGATCGTGATCTTCTGCAGCCGCCGCGCGAGCGCGCGGTCCTTCTCGATGTGCTTGAACTCCTCGAACGTCGTCGATCCGATCACGCGGAGGTCGCCGCCCGTGAGGATCGGCTTGATGAGCGTCGCGAGGTCCATCGTGCCGCCGGTCGTCGCGCCGGCGCCGACTGTCGAGTGCATCTCGTCGATGAACAGAATCGCCTTCTGGCGCGACAGGAGCGCGCGGATGACGGCCTTGAAGCGCTCCTCGAAGTCCCCGCGGAACCGTGTGCCGGCGAGGAGCGCGCCGGTGTCCAGCGAGAAGACCTCGGCGTCCTTCAGGAGCTCCGGCGCGTCGTCGGAGATCAGCTTCGCCGCAAGGCCCTCGGCCATCGCCGTCTTGCCGACGCCGGCCTCGCCGACGAACACCGGGTTGTTCTTGCGGCGGCGGGAGAGCACTTCGATCGTCCGTTGCAGCTCGCTGGCGCGGCCGATGAGCGGATCGAGCAGGCCTTTCCGCGCGCGATCCGTCAGGTTGAGACAGTACGCCGCCAGCGGATCGCGCGAGGTCGACGGTCCCTCGTCGCCGATCCCGGCGGTCGCCTCGTCGTCCGTGCCGCCGCTGGGCTCGCCGGTTTGCGGAACCTTGGAAATGCCGTGCGAGATGTAGTCGAGGATGTCGAGGCGCGTGATCCCGTGGCTTTCGAGCAGGCGCGCGGCCTCCGTGCGCGGCTGCTGAAAGATGGCCGCCAGGATGTCGCCCGCCTGGACTTCGGGCTTCTGCGCGCTCTGGACGTGCAGCACCGCCGTCTGGAGCACGCGCTTGAACGCCGCGGTCTGCTCCGGCTCGCGTTCCTGCCCGCGCTTGAGGTGCTCGACGCTCTTCTCGAGATGCTCGTTCAGCTCCTTGCGCAGCTTCGGCAGATCGGCGCCGCAGCCCTGGAGGATGCGCTCGCCTTCGCGATCGTGCGCGAGCGCGTAGAGCAAGTGCTCGACCGTGAGATACGCGTGCCGTCGCGAGACGGCCTCGCGATAGGCGATGGTCAGGACGATTTCAAGAGCGGCGGAAAACAATGGCGTCGGTTCCTTCGATGATTATCGCACTGGGAGATTGGGAGATTGGGAGATTGGGAGATTAAGGGTAGCGAGATTGCCGTCGCGCCGTAATCTCCCAGTCCCCCAATCCTCCAATCCCCCAATTCTTCATTCTTCTTCAGTCACTGCCTTGAGCGGGTAGCCAGCCCCGCGGGCCAGCGAGCCCACTGTCTCCACCTTCGTCTCCGCCACTTCCCACGGATACACGCCGGCGATGCCGCGGCCGTTCACGTGGACGCTCATCATGATCTTGAACGCTTCGGCCGGCGATTTCTGGAACACCGACTCGAGGACGCTCACGACGAACTCCATCGTGGTGTAGTCGTCGTTGAGCAGCACGACCTTGAACAGCCGGGGCTCCTCCTTCTTGGTCTTCGCCCGTTCCTTGACGAGATCGCCGGTCTGATGCTGCTCGCTCATCGCCCCCCTATAGAATGACGCATTCGCGGAGGGAGTCCAATGTCGCGTGTGCTCGCCAGATGGATACCGATCGGCGCATTGATATTGATATTGATGTTGATCTCGACGCCGCTGTGGCTGTCGGCACAGACGGCGCCACGGGCCGATGTCGCCATTCAGGCCGGCCGGCTCATTGATGGAACCGGCACGACGCTGCGGGAGCGCGCGACGATTGTCGTTTCGGGCGATCGCATTACGTCCGTGCAGGACGGCTTTCAATCGCCACCCGGCGCCCGTGTGATCGACCTTCGGACGTCCACGGTGCTCCCAGGCCTCATCGACGCCCACACCCACATCACCGGTGAAGGCACCGGCAATGCCATCGTGAACGCCGCGACGATGACGCCGCTCGACGACGCGGTGCGTTCGACGGTCTACGCGCGGCGCACGCTCGAGGCCGGATTCACGACGATTCGCAACGTGGGGGCCGAGGGCGGCGCGGACATCGCCCTGCGGAAGGCCATCGACGCCGGTCTGGTGCCAGGCCCGCGCATCTGGACCGCGCGGACGACGATCAGCATTACCGGCGGTCACGGTGACATGAACGGACTGCGGCCCGATCTTTGGGTTGCGCCGACCTGGATGGAGGGCATCGTCGACAGCGCCGACGACGCGCGGAAGGCCGTGCGATATCAGCACAAGTACGGCGCGGACCTGATCAAGATCACGGCGACCGGCGGCGTGCTGTCGATTGGCGACTCCGGCACGGCGCAGCAGTTCACGGACGCCGAGCTCCTGGCCATTGTCGAGGCCGCGCACCTGCTGGGCATGAAGGTGGCCGCGCACGCCCACGGAAAGCGCGGCATCGACAGCGCGATTCGCGCCGGCGTCGACTCGATCGAACACGGCACGTACGGCGACGAAGAGTCGTTCCGGCTCTACAAGGAGAAGGGCACCTATCTCGTGCCCACCGTCCTTGCCGGCAAGACGGTGGCCGAAATGGCGACGATTCCGGGCCATTTCGAGCCGAGCGTGCAGGTGAAGGCCGCGACCATCGGTCCGCTGATTCAGGGCATGTTCGGCCGCGCGTACAAGGCCGGCGTGAAGATCGCGTTCGGGACGGACTCCGGCGTGTCGAACCACGGCGAGAACGCGCGCGAGTTCGGCTACATGGTGGACGCCGGCATGCCGGCGATCGAGGCGATTCTGTCGGCGACGCGCGCCGGCGCGGATCTCATCGGCGCACCCGACAAGATCGGCAGCCTTCAGGCCGGACGGTACGCGGACATCATCGCGGTGGCGGGAAATCCGACGACCGACATCACCGAGCTGCGACGCGTGACCTTCGTGATGAAGGGCGGGAAGGTGTTCAAGGGACAGTGAGAATGCCGCCACTCGCTTCCGGTCTCGACTACATCGACCTCAACCATCTCGGCCAGCCCGGCATCATCGCCACGGTCCTGTTGCATGGGCCGCAGGGCGTCGCGCTCATCGATCCCGGGCCGACGACGACGCTTCCGCACCTGACGGCGTCGCTCGGGTCGCGAGGGTTCGCGCTCGCGGACGTGCGGGCGATCTTACTGACGCACATCCATCTCGATCACGCCGGCTGCACCGGTGTGCTGGTGGAGTCGTGTCCGAATGCGACCGTCTTCGTGCACGCGAACGGCGCGCCGCACCTCATCGACCCGTCGAAGCTGGTCGCCAGCGCGTCGCGGCTCTACGCGCCGGACATGGAAAGGCTGTGGGGGAAGATTCGTGCCGTACCGGCGGAGCGCGTGACCGTCGTAGGGCTGGCGGAACTGGGGTCCGCCAAACACCTCGCTCCCATCTCCGTCGTCGGTCACGAGCTGGACGTGGCCTGGACGCCGGGGCACGCGTCACATCACGTGAGCTACTTCTCGCGCGCGGCCGGGATGGCGTTCGTGGGCGACACCGCGGGCATCTGCCGCGCCAGCGGACGAGTCGTGTTGCCGCCGACGCCGCCGCCGGACATCGATCTCGACGCGTGGCGCACGAGCACCGATCTCATCCTGTCGTGGAATCCGGACACGCTGTTCCTGACGCACTTCGGACCGCAGCCGTCGCCGCGCGTGCACTTTCAGGATCTGTGGAAGCGCATGGACGAGTGGAGCCGTCGCGTGCAGGCGCTGCTCGCCCAACCGGGCACTGACGAGGAACGCTCGCGCGCGTTCACGGCCGCGGTGACTGACGAGCTCGTGCGCGCGACGAACCGGGACGAAGCACGCGCGTACGCGGCGGCGGGACGCTTTGATTTCTCGTGGACGGGGTTGGCGAGGTACTGGAAAAAGAAGACGTAAAGCCAAAAGCCAAAAGGCAAAAACTTCTGGCTCCTTACTTTTTGGCTTCTGGCTTCTGGCTTATTTCTTTATTCTCGCCGCCGCGTCGATCAGCTCCTTGACCTTCTTCATCTCCTCGCCGTAAGCCGCCCAGTCACCGGCCTTCTGCGCCTCCAGCGCGCGATTGAAGTGCGTCTGGGCCTGAGTGATCAGCTCGTTGACCGTCTGGACCGCCGGCGTCGCCGTGGTGACGGGCGCCTTGGGATCGACCGGCGGTTCATTGGCGGACGGGACGATCGACGTCGTGCCGCTTTCCATGCGATCCACCGGCAGCGCCGCGGCGACCGAGGAGCCGAAGATCTGAATCAACGCCTGCCGAAGCGTCTCGGCCATGACGATCTGGCTCTTGTACGCGACGATGACGTTCTTGAGCTCCGGCATCTTTCCGCTGGAGGCCTGCAGGTACAGCGGCCGGACGTACAGCAGCGACTCTTCGACGGGAATCACGAGCAGCGTGCCCCAGACGACTTTCGAGCCCTGCTGATTCCAGAGCGTGATGCGCTGCGAAATCAGCGGGTCCTGGGCGATCCGTCCCGCAATCTGGAGCGGGCCGGAGATGAAGCTCTGCTTGGGGAACTGGAACACGAGCAGGCGGCCGTAGTGTTCGCCGTCGCTCCTCGCGGCCAGCCACGCCGACAGATTGCTCTTGGCCTTGGGCGTGAACGGCAGCATCTGGATGAACTCGGTCTGCTTTTCGCCGGGCAGCCGCATCACGGTGTAGTACGGCTGCATCTCCTGGGCGTTCTGGCCCGTGTCCACGGACGGCAGCTGCCACTGGTCTTCCTTCGGGTAGAAGACGTTCGGCTGCGTCATGTGGTACGTCGTGTAGATCACCGCCTGAATGCCGAAGATGTCCTCCGGGTAGCGCACGTGGCGCCGGAGGTCGGCCGGCATGTCGGTCATCGGCTTCAGGAGCTGCGGAAAGATCTTCGCGAGCGTGGTGACGATCGGATCCTTCGGCTCGGCGAGGTACAGCGTGATCGTGCCGTTGTAGGCGTCGACGACGATCTTCACGGAGTTGCGGATGTAGTTGAGCACGCCGAACTTCGTCGGCGCCGGCTGCGCGTACGGGTAGTTCGCCGTCATCGTGTACGCGTCCTGCATCCAGACGATGCGGCCGTTGCTCACGACGGGATAGGGATCGGCGTCGAAGTGCAGAAAGGGCGCGAGCGTGCTGAGGCGCTCGCGGATCGCCCGGTGATAGAGGATTCGGCTATCCGCCGTCGTCTGGTCGGTGAACAGGATTTCGCTCGTGCCGAACCGGATCGCGAAGAGGAGCCGGCGCAGGAAGGAGCCGATCGGCACCCCGCCGGTTCCCTCGTAGCGCGTCGTCGCAAAGTCGTCGCTCGAGCGCGGGTAGTCGAACTCCTCGCGCTTCGTCCGCACGATGGCGTAGGTGCTCGCCAGCTCGCCGAAGTAGATGCCGGCCCGGTCGATCTTCAACTCCGGCTTCGACGCGACCGGCGGAATGTTCTGCACGAACAGCACCGGGAGCCCCTCGGTCGTGACCTGATTCACGGGCCCGAGCGTGAGGCCGTACCCGTGTGTGTACATGAGGTGCTCGTTGACCCACGTCCGCGTCGGCATCATCTCGGTGTTCAGCTCACGCACCGACAGCATCACCTGACGCTGCTTGCCGTCGATGATGTACCGGTCGTTGTCGACGCTCTTGAAGTTGTAGTACGTCCGCATTTCCTGGATCTGCCCGAAGGTCTGGAGCAGCGGCGTGTGATCCCACAACCGGATGTTCTCGATCGTCGCGACGTTGTTGGCGATGTCCTGCGCCGTGAGCTCCGCGTCGCCGGAGATCTCGCGTTCCTCGACACCATTGAGCGCGTACGCCTGACGTGTGGCGGCGATGTTGTGCGCGATGTACGGCTGCTCGGCATCCAGCTCGTTCGGCGTCACGAAGAATCGCTGGACGATGCCGGAGTACAACCCGCCGGCAATCGAGACGACGAGATACAGGAGCACCGCGGTGATGATGGGCCACGCGCGGCGGCTGAAACCGTGCAGAATGGCCAGCAACACGCCGATGACGAGCACGGCGACCGTGATCCAGAGAAACGGAATGCGCGCGTGGACGTCGGCGTAGGACGCGCCAAACACCGCGCCCGTTTGTCCGAGCAGCGTCTGCATTCGCTCCAGCCAGGCGCCCCAGGCCATCAACCCGAACACCACCGCGGCGAGCAGCGAGAGGTGGCGCCGCGCGGACGGCACGAGGCGCATCCGCGGCCAGAAGCCCGAGCCGAACTTCGACTCGATCACGAAGCTGCCCGAGAGCACGTAATACAACCCGCAGCCGATCAGCGCGAGAAACGTCGTCGTCAGCGCCTGTTGACGAATCGTCTGCCACACCGGCAGCCGGAAGACGTAGAACGAGATGTCGTGCCCGAACAGCGGATCGGTCTGGTTGAACGGCGTCGCGTGGAAGAAGCTCAGCCACATCATCCAGTTGCTGGCTGACGCGAAGGCGATCAACAGCGCCAGACCGACGGAGAGCCACCGCGCGAGCCCCGACAGCCGCCGCCCTTCGATGGCGATGGGCCGGCCGTCGACGCCGGTGCCGAGTACCACGTGGGGCCGCGTGAGACTTCGGGTGGCGATCCGCAGATTGAAGTAGAGGAACGCCACGACGGCGCAGAACGTGGCCGAGAACACGAGGCCTTGGGCGTTCAGCGTGCGCAGGAACACGCTTTGATAGCCGACCTCCGTGAACCAGAGCCAGTCCGTGTAGTAGCCGATGGCCGACGGCAGGACCAGGAGCAGCAGGATCGCGAGCAGAAACACGCTGGGGAGGGCGCGCAACTTCATGACCATCTCCCTCGGAACCGCATGCGCAGAACCTTATCACGCAGGTGTCGGGAGTTCGTGGTACAAGGTCCCCCGAGCCTGCAGGGCTCAGAGGAGGCACCGTGAAGGGCGTGAGCGCCGTCGTCGCCGAGTTCATCGGGACGTTTTTCTTGTGCTTTGCCGGCATTGGGGCGATTTTGTCGGCGACCACGGTGGTCGGCGGCGGCGGAGGTCTCGTCGCGATCGCGCTCGCGCACGGGTTGGCGCTGTCCATCGCGGTGAACGCGTTCGGCGGTGTGTCGGGCGCGCACTTCAACCCGGCCGTGACGATCGCGATGCTCTCGACCGGCCGCATTCCCGCGGCGAACGCGCTCATTTACATCGGCGCGCAGTGCGCCGGCGCGACGACAGCCGCGCTGATTTGCCGGGCGGTGTTTCCGGCCGCCGCCGTGGCCGAAGCCCATCTCGGCATTCCGCTGCCCGCGGCGTGGGTCACGACCGGCACGCTGGTCCTCGTCGAGTTCGTGCTCACGTTCCTGCTGATCATCGCGATTTTCGGCACGGCGGTGGACGAGCGCGGCAAGGCGGTGAAGATCGGCGGCTTCGGTGTCGGCCTCACGGTCACGTTCGACATTCTGGCCGGTGGCCCGATCACGGGCGCGTCGATGAATCCCGCGCGCTCGTTCGGCCCCGCGCTCGTGCAGGGGGACTGGACCTGGCATGCGTTCTACTGGATCGCGCCCATCGCCGGCGCGGTCGTGGGCGCGCTCCTTTATCAGAACGTGATTCTGGACAAGAAGAGCAAATGATCCCGATTGGTTCCTCCGCCCCCGACTTCGAGCTTCGCAGCCACTCGGGCCAGACCGTGAAGCTGTCGAGCTTCCACGGCAAGAAGCAGGTCGTCGTGGCGTTTCACGCGCTCGCGTTCACGCCGGTGTGTGCGGTGCAAATGCAGACGTACGAAAAAGAGCGCCCGCGGCTCGACGCGCTCAACGCGCACGTGCTCGCCGTGAGCGTCGACGCGGGGCCGTCCAAGAAGGCCTGGGCGGATTCATTGGGCGGAATCTCGTACGACCTGCTGAGCGACTTCCATCCGCACGGCAAGGTGGCGGCCGACTACGGCGTCATGCGCGCGGACGGCATCTCCGAGCGCGCGGTGTTCGTCGTGGACCAGCACGGGAAGATCGCGTGGGCGAAGCAGTATCAGATACCGGAGCAGCCGGATTTGAGTGAGCTGTTCAAGGCGCTCGAGTTGAATCGATAATCGCGAATCGACAATCGGGTAATCGCCTATCGGCCTATCGGGAAATTGGTAATCGATAATCGAATCGGGTCATCGGCAATCGACGATTGTCGATTCCAGATTCCGCGATAGTCCGATAGGCGATTATCGATTGCCGATGCCAGATTCCCCGATTCAACTACAGTTCCCTGAGCGCCGACGAAATCGGCAGCAGCGCGGCGCGCACCGCCGGCGGCAGGCCACCGATGAGGCCCATCGTCAGCGCGAAGATCAGTCCCAGCGCCATCAGTTGCGGCGTCACGGCGAACTGAAACGCGACCTGACTGAACGACTGCCAGTTCATCGTCGCGGCCTGAAAGCCGTTGAAGCCGACATACGCGATGAGCGCGCCGACGACGCCGCCGCCGGCGGCGAGCGTCAGTGATTCGGCGAGCACCGACACCACGACCGCGAACGAGCCGAAGCCGATCGCGCGCAGTGTCGCGATCTCGCGAGTTCGCGAGACCACGGCCGTGTACATCGTGAGAATCGCGCCGAACGTGGCCCCGAAGCCCATGAGCGTCGCGATGCCAAAGCCGATGACCTGCACGATCATCGTAAGCTGCTGCGATTGCGCGGCGTAGTACTCAGACTCGCGCTGCACCTGCAGCTCGAGCTGCGGGTTCGTCGTCAGCCACGCCTTGAAGCCCTCGAACGAGGCCGGCGAGTCCAGCCGGACGAGCACCGACTGGTACGTGTTGCCGCGCTGATAGACCTGCTGCAGTCCGTGCACGTCCGTCCAGATCTCCGTCTCGGACAGCGAGCCGTTGGCCTCGAAGATCCCGACGATCTGCCGGGTCAGGTGTCCGGACGTGAGTGTCGCGCCGAGATCGAGCCCGGCGAACTCGGCAGACGCGGCCTTGCCGACGATCGCTTCGTTGGTGCCGAAGTTCATCATCCGTCCCTGGACGATGTGGACCTCGGGGCGCACCGCGAGCGCGCTGGCATCGACGCCGCGCACCGGCACGTTCGCCGGGGTCCCGGTCGATCGCTTGTTGACGTCGACGACGACGACCATCGACGGCGATGCAAGCGCCACTTGATTCGGCCGCGCGATGCCCGGTGCCTGCTTGATGGTGTCCACACTCTCGCCAGTCAGGCCGCTGACCATCTCCGTCGTCGCGCCGTTGCGCATGAGGAGCGCGCGGTCTGGGGCGCCGGTGGAGGTCAGCGTCTTCTGGAATCCCGCGGCGATGGACAGCACGCCGACGAGCACCACGACCACGCCGGTGATGCCAATCACGGCCACCAGCGACGAGCCGGCGCGCTGCGGGACGGTCCGCAGGCTCAAGAGCGTGACCGTGAAGATCTGTTTGAGCGTCCCCAAGTCAGTTTCTCCTCATCGCGTCGGTGATGCGAAGGCGCATCGCGGAGAGCGCGGGCGGCAGGCCCGCGCCGATCCCCAGCGCCACGGCCAGGCCCAGCCCGATCGCCACGGAGTTCACCGGAAAGGCGTACATCGGCAGCATCCCCTTCGTCGGGTCTCCCTGAGCGACGATGATCCAGGCGAGCGCCAGCCCGATGCCGCCGGCGATCAGCGAGAGCGTGACCGACTCGGCCAGGACCAGCGAGAGCACGAGGCCGTCCCCGAATCCCAGCGCCTTGAGCGCCCCCAGTTCGTTGGTGCGCTCGCGCACGGACTGCGCCATCGTGTTGCCGACGATGAGGAGGATCGTGAAGAAGACGACGATCAGGATGTAGATGATGATCTGCCCGATGTCTCCGATCTGGTTCGCCCAGGACTGGATCATCGCCGATTCGGTGGCCGTCTTCGTTTCGAACGAGGAATTCGCGAATAGCTCGTCCATTCGATTCGACATCGCCGGGCCGTCCGACGGGTTGGCTATCTTGATCAGATACCAGCCGACCATGCCGGTGCCGTCGCGGCGGTGCTCGTCGAAGTAGTCGTAGCGGAACCAGAACTGCGTCCTATCCTTCCCGGGTGCCGCATCGTAGATGCCGACGATGTTGAACTCCCAGCTGCCTTCCTTCGGCTGCCAGATCGTCGCCTGCAGCGGGATGCGGTCGCCGATCTTCCAGCCATACCGCTCCGCTGTTTCGCGGCCGACGACAGCGCCCTGACGGTCGGTCTCCCAGGCCTTCAGCTGGTCCGGGGGCAGGTGGAACTCGGGGTACATCTTCAGCCACGGCTCGGGATCGACGGGGAACTGCGGGAACTGGTTCTTCGGGTCCTGATAGACGCCGCCGAACCAGTCCGAGTGCGTCGCCATCACGACGCCCGGCACGGCCTCGATCTTGGTCATGTAGCCGAGCGGGAGTGGCTGGATGATGCTCACTTTGTTCGTCATCATCAGCCGGTCCACGCCAGCCGCGTTCACCATCGTGAACGCGTTCCTGAGCGTCGACATGAAGCCGAACATGACGAAGCAGACCAGGATCGCCAGGAGGGTGAAGATCGTGCGGGTTCTCCGACGCTGAAGGTTGCGCCAGACGAGATAGAGGTACTTCATGCCTGCAGCGTTCCTTTCTCGAGATGCACCGTCCGCTTGGCGCGCTCGGCAGCGTGCGGGTCGTGCGTGACCATGACGATGGTTTTGCCGTGGTCGCGATTGAGCGCCTGCAGCAGGTCGAGGATCTCGTCGCCGGCCTTGCGGTCGAGATCGCCGGTGGGCTCGTCGCACAACAGCAGCGTCGGGTCTGTCACGATCGCCCGCGCAATCCCGACGCGCTGCTCCTGGCCGCCGGACAGCTGGCGCGGGTAGTGCTTGGCACGTTCGGAGAGCCCCACGACTTTCAGCGCGATGCTGACGCGCTTGCGGCGCTCGGCGCCGGACAGGCTCGTGAGGAGCAGCGGTAACTCGACGTTCTTTTCGGCCGTCAACACCGGCAGCAGGTTGTAGAGCTGAAAGACGAACCCGATGTGACGTGCGCGCCACTTCGAGAGACCGCCGCCACCGAGCGAAGCGACGTTCGTGCCCGTGACCTCAATCGAGCCGCCAGACGGACGGTCGAGCCCCCCGAGCAGATTCAGCAGCGTCGTCTTGCCGGAACCTGACGGTCCCATCAGCGCCAGGAAGTCGCCGGATGGGATGTCCAGCGTCACGCCCTTGAGCACGTCGATTCGCTCGCTCCCGCGAGTGAAGTGCTTGTGGACGTCTCTGATGCGAACCACCGGACTGGACTCGGCCATGTGCTCTCCTTCGACTTCGAGATCTCACAACGATTCGATCTATTTCCTCACGTCGATCTTCGCGCCGTCCTTGAGCCCGGCCGGCGGGGTCAGCACGACACGTTCGCCGACACTCAGACCGGCTGTGACCTCGACGCGATCGCCGTCGGTGCCGGCCGTCTTGATCGCGCGACGCTCGACCGTCTCGCCATGAACGACGAAGGCCGTGCTGTTCGAGCCCTCGGTGACAATGGCGGTTTTCGGGACCAGCGTTACCGGAGGCGCCGCGGCGAGCCCACCATCCGTGTCCGCACCGCGCAGGAACGTGACCTTGATCCCCATGTCCGACACGATGCGCGGATCCATCTTCTTGAACCGGATGCGCACCAGCACGGTGGCTTTTTGGCGATTGGCCGACGGGATGATCGTGATGACCTCCGCCGGAATCTGCCAGTCCGGGTACGCGTCGAGCACCGCGGTCACGCCCTGGTCCGGTCTCACCCGGTTGATGTAGCTCTCGTTGACGTCGACCTCGATCTCGAGGGAGTTCATGTCGACGATCGTGCAGATGCCCGTGCGCGTGAAGCCGCCGCCGGCCGAGACCGGCGAGACCATCTCACCCGGCTGCGCGTCTTTCGAAATCGCGATGCCGCTGAACGGTGCACGGATGATGGTGTTGTCGAGGTCGGTCTTCTGCAGATCGACCTGGCGCTCGGCCACGCTGACCTGCTCGTGCAGCGTCTGAATCCTCGCGTCCGTGCCGTTGACATCAGCGATGGCGGCGTCAACTTCGGCCTGGGTCCCGACGCCCGATTTCAGCAGGGCCTGTGCGCGATTGAGCGTGATGCGCGCCTGCGCGAGATGGGCATCGTTTTCCTTGATCTGCTGCCGGGCGGCCCGGGCCTGGGCCTCGGCGAGGGCGAGCTGAGCGCGTGCCGTCTTGTCGTCGAGCCGGGCCAGCACCTGGCCCTCGTGCACCTTCATGCCCTCCTCGACGTTGACCTCCACCACCTTGCCCGTGATCTTGGATGACACCGTGGCACGGCGACGGGCAGTGACGTACCCGGAAGCGTTCAGAACCGCGGCCTGCGTTCCGGCCGCGCGCTGCGTTACGGCCACCACCTGGACCTCGATGGGCCGTTCGCGGTTGAACCAGCGCCAGCCGGCGTAGCCCAGACCGGCCAGGGCGACGAGGACGACGACCCAGAACACGCTGCGACTCGACCTCACGCGTTCCGGCTCCCGCTCGATTCGCAACGCCGCCAGGTCGTCTTTCAGCTCGGCCACTTAACCTCGCCCTCAATCGATCAGTATACGCACCACACTCTGACGGAGGCCAGTGACAGACGAGGTCACCGAATCGGTGAACGGAGGCAGAAAGCGGGTAAATACGGTGAAAGTTCGAACTGGAAAGTTCTGGCTTCTGGCTTTTGGCTTCTACCTTCTGCCTTCCGCTTTCCGTGTCCTATCGTCCCGGCGCGACCATGTCCCGCGTGAGGTAGTCGGCGAGCCCGAGGCCGAACAGGATGAACAGCCACATGAATCCCGCGATCACCACGACCTTCGTGAGCGGCGTGTTGTAGCGAACGCCCATGAAATAGATGATGACGAGCGACGCCTTCGTGACGGCGATCGCGAGCGCGACGGGCGTGTTCATCCTGCCGTAGTCCTGGCTGGCCACGAAGACGGTGAGTCCCGTGAATACGAGCAGCGCAAGGAACGTGAGCCAGTAGGTGCTGGCCGGCGTAACGGGATGAGTATGTTCGGTAGACATGAAATCGTGAGTCCTCAGTGACCGCCGAGGTGAAAGCCCAGCAGGTACAACAGCGGGAACAGGAAGATCCAGACGATGTCGACGAAGTGCCAGTAGAGGCCGGACACTTCGACAGGCCCGTAGTACCCGGGCGAGAACTTGCCCTTCCACGCCATCACGAGAATCACCAGCATCAATCCGATGCCGACGACCATGTGCAGGGCGTGAATGCCCGTCATGATGAAGTAGAGCGAAAAGAAAATCTGCGAGCCGAACGGCAGCGCGACGTTGACCAGAGCGCCGCTCACCTCGTGCGTCGGGGCAAAGTGCGGGCCTGGGATCAAGTGGTGGTCGAACTTCGCGCTGTACTCGAAGTACTTGACCACCAAGAAGGTCGAGCCGAGCAGGATCGTGAGGATCAGGTTGACGATCTGTCCCATGCGCGATCCGACCTGCGCCGCCCGAACGGCCAGCGCCATCGTCAGTGAGCTGACGATGAGGACGGCAGTGTTCAGACCGCCAAGGTAGACGTTGAGCAGATTGCTGCTCTGTTCCCACGCGTCCGGGTACATCCACCGGTACGTGATGTACGCCATGAACAGGCCGCCGAAGAACATGATTTCCGTGACGAGGAACACCCACATGCCGAGCGTGGACGCCTCGAGCTGCTGCGACATGCTGAAGAAGTGATGCTGCAGCTTCGGGTGATGGGCGCCGTGGGCGCCGTGTTCCGTGGTCGGGTGGCTCGCCATAAGGTCTATTCCGAAAACGCGTGGCCGGCCCGTCCCGTGTGCTGCGGGACCTCGCGCGGCGGCTTGTAGTCGTACGCCGGCTCGGTGACGACGACGTCCTCGTCGAAGTTGAACGTCGGCGGCGGCGACGCCGTGGTCCACTCGAGACCCTTGGCGCCCCACGGGTTGGCGGGCGCGGCCTGGCCCTTCACGAGCGAGTAGGTGAAGTAGATCGCCGGCAGCAGGTAGCCGACCGCCAGGATCGACGCGCCGGCGGACGAGAGGACGTTCAGCGCCTGGAATTCATCCGGGTACGAGTGGTACCGGCGCGGCATGCCCAGGTAGCCGAGGATGAACTGCGGGAAGAACGTCAGGTTGAAGCCGAGGAACACGAGGATCGCGGACGCCTTCGCGCCCGGCTCGCTGTAGAGCCGGCCCGTCATCTTCGGCCACCAGAAGTGCAGGCCGCCCATGAACGCCATGATGGCGCCGCCGACCATGATGTAGTGGAAGTGCGCGACGACGAAGTACGTGTCGTGGAGCGCGATGTCGAGGCCCATGGCGGCGAGGAACAGGCCCGTCAGACCGCCGATCGTGAAGAGCCCCATGAACCCGACGACCCAGAACGTCGGCGACTCCCACGTCACCGAGCCCTTGTACATCGTCGCGGCCCAGTTGAACGTCTTCACCGCCGAGGGCACGGCGACGAGCATCGTGATGATGGAGAAGACGAGCCCGGCGTAAACCGACTGGCTGCTCACGAACAGGTGATGGCCCCAGACGAGGAAGCCGATGATCGCAATCGCGAGGCTCGAGAACGCGACGAAGCTGTAGCCGAACACCTGCTTGCGCGACACGCCGGCCACGAGCTCGCTCATCACGCCCATGCCCGGCAGGATCATGATGTAGACGGCCGGGTGCGAGTAGAACCAGAACAGGTGCTGGAACAGGACCGGATCGCCGCCGGTCTTCGGATCGAAGATGCCGAGGCCGAGCGTCCGCTCCGCCATCAGCAGCGTGAGCGTGATCGCGATGACCGGCGTGCCCAGGATCATGACGATGCTGGTCGCGTACATCGCCCAGACGAAGAGCGGGAGCCGGAACCACGTCAGGCCCGGCGCGCGCATGCGGTGCACCGTGACGATGAAGTTGAAGCCCGTGAGGATCGACGAGAAGCCGGCGACGAACGCGCCCATCGCGGCCAGCGTGACGTTGGTCATCGACGCCTGCGAGCTGTACGGCGTGTAGAACGTCCACCCGGTGTCGACGCCGCCCATGGCCAGCACGGCGATCGCCATGAGGCCGCCGATGACGTACAGGTACCAGCTCAGCAGGTTGATGCGCGGGAAGGCCAGGTCCTTCGTGCCGCACATGATCGGAATCAGGAAGTTGCCGAGCGTCGCCGGGATCGACGGAATCAGGAAGAAGAAGATCATCACGATGCCGTGCATCGTGAAGAACTTGTTGTACGTGTCGGGCGACAGGAAGTCGCCCTTCGGGGTCAGCAGCTCCAGCCGGATGCCGGTCGCGAACATGCCACCGATGGCGAAGAACACCGTGATCGAGATGAGGTACAGCATCGCGATCCGCTTGTGGTCCTTCGTGAGCAGCCAGGCCGCGAGCCCGTGCGGCTCATCCAGGTAGCTCTTGCGTTCAACGGCGTGTGGCGTCATGACCAAATTCCTGTCCGCTCCTCTTCGTCGCGGGCTTCGCGGTCGTCATTTCCCGCGCGCCGCCTGAGGCGCGGCCTTGAGCGCCTTCAGGTAGGCGACGAGCTGCATCAAGTTCTCTTCGCTGACCATGCCCTGGAACGCCGGCATGATCGGCTGGTAGCCCTCGACGACCTTGGCCTGCGAGTTCATGATCGACTCGCGCAGGTAGCTCTCGTCCGCGACGACCTTGCGCCCGTCGCGGAGCTGCACCGTGCTGCCGTAGAGGTTCTTCAGCGAGGGTCCGCGGGCATCCGACTCCGCTCTGTGGCAGGTGTGACACGAGAGCTCCGTGAACAGCCGCTCGCCGCTCTGGACCGTCGACACCGTGGAGCGTCCGCCCCCGAGCCAGACTTCGTAGTCCTGCTGCGTCATCACGATCACCTGGCCGACCATGCCCGCGTGCTTCGTGCCGCAGAACTGATTGCAGAAGATGTGATACGTGCCGGCCTTGGTCGCCGTGAACCACATCGTGGTCCACTTGCCCGGCACCGCGTCCATCTTCACGCGAAACGCCGGAATGCCGAAGGAGTGCACCACGTCCTCGGAGCCGAGCGTGATCTTCACCGGACGGCCGATCGGCACGTGCAGCTCGTTGATCTCACGGATGCCGTCCGGGTGCTGCACCTTCCACATCCACTGCTTGCCGACCACGAACACTTCCATCGCGTCCGCCGGCGGGCTCGACAGGCGGAAGAACAGGTCCGCGCCCCAGATGAACATGACCATCGACAGGATGAACGGGATGACCGTCCAGGTCAGCTCGAGGACGAGCGATCCGTGAATGTCCGCCCCGACTTCGGTCGGATGGCGCCGGCGGTACTTGACCGTGAAGTACACGACCAGCGCCGCGACGACCACGACGAAGAAGGCGCTCGTCGCCGCGATGAACAGGTAGAGCAGGTCCATCTCGGTGGCGATCGAGGACGCGTTCGGTGGAAACAGGGGGAAAGGAGTCGACATCTAGCGAGTACCCGTGACGGTCTCATCGACCGCGGTGGCCTGCCGCCGTTCGCGCCGCAGGGTCAACAGGATGAACGCGCCGAGCCCGAAGACCGTCGCGAGGCCGGCCAGCCGGATGAGATTGATGATCGCGACGCCGTAGCGCCCGTTCTCCGGGTCGTAGTGGTAGCAGAAGAGCAGCGCCTGATCGATAGCCGTTCCAATCTTGCCGTTCGCGGCCTCGACGAGCGCGAGACGCAGGTCGCGCGGCGCGAACTCGATCCCGAAGAGATACCGGGAGACGACGCCGGCCGGGGTGAGCACCGTGATGGCCGCCGGATGCGCGAACTGATCGATCGCGGCGTCGTACACGTACCGGAACCCCACGGCGTTCGCGAGCTTCTTGATGGCGTCCTCGCGTCCGGTCAGGAAGTGCACGCCGGCGTCGGCGCCGGGCCGCCCGTAGCGCTTCAGGAAGAACTGCCGCTTGCCGGCGGCCATCGCCGGCGTCTCGCCTGGATCGAAGCTGACCACGACGACGTCGAACTCCTTGGCGGCGTTGAAATGCAGCCCCTCGAGCGAGCCGACGAGGCCGCTCAGCACCTGCGTGCACAGCATCGGGCACTCGTAATAGACCAGCACCAGCACGACCGGTCGCGTCTTGAAGTAGTCGGCGAGCTTGACGTCCTTGCCCGTGTAGTCGGTGAACGTCAGGTCCAGCGGAATCTGCTGGTCGAGCTTCTGATCGACGCCGACCTCACGCAGCATCGGGATGCGATCGGTCGCCGCCTTGCCAGGCGGCGGCACGAGGAGCGGCCGGCTCGGCTGTGCGTACGCCGCCGCGGCGCAACCAAGCACCAGCAATGACGCCATGAGGCAATGGAGCAGCGCCCCGCGATCCGTTAATAAGGATGCAATGCGGCCGCAACGGGGCAGTGTCCTGCCCACGCGCCTGATGCCGCCATTGATGACTTGCAGGATCTTCATTGCCTCATTGCCTCATTCTCTAGTGCTCGCGGGGCCCCACCCCCGCTCGCGCGGCTCGTCTCGCTTCGCTCGCTCGCTCGCCGGGCCGCGGGCGCTGGCTCATGGCCCATTACTTCGCGGGCCGCACCGGTAACCCCCGCTCGAGCACCAGCGCCTTCGCGCGCTCGATCGGAATGCGGACGACGCCGGCGTTCTGATCGACCCAGCCGTAGCCCGACAGCGCCGCGTCCTCCTGCGCACGGAAGCGCTTGAGGAACGAGGGCTCACCTTCCGGCATCTTCGGCGGTTCGCCCCTGCTCCTCGAGTCCAACGTGATGAGGTTGGGCGGCGGCGGCGCTTCCATCGGATGCGTGACCGCGGCGGCCGTCGCCCGTTCTTTCGCGCGGCCCTGCGACCACGCGTGGAACCACCACATCAGCCCCGCGCTCACAAGCGTCGTCACCGCCAGGATCACGACGAACCAGACGATGCCGCGATAGCTGATGCCGTCGCCTTCGGTCGGCCCGGTCGGGACCCCCGCGGCGTGGGAGTGTTTAATGTCCGCCATGTGCCAGCGCTTCCTCGAAGTACGGGTCGTGCGCGGGGACGACCGCGCGTCCCGCGAGATTGCGTGAGAACGCGACGAGCCAGATGCCGCCCATGCCCAGCACGACCGCAAAGTCCAGCCAGCTGATCGTGCCTTGTTCATTGAAGACCGGCCTGATCGTCCACGAGAGATCGACGACGCGCATGAGGAGCACCCAGATCGCGATCATCGACAGCGTCTTGGCGCTGCGCTTGAGGTTGCGCGAGAGCAGCACCGCGAACGGCAGCGCGAAGTGGCCCACCAGCACGAGCACCGAGATCGGCCCCCAGGTCCCACCCAGCCGCTTGACGTACCAGGGAATCTCTTCCGGCAGGTTCGCCGACCAGATGATGATGAGCTGCGAGACGTTGAAATAAGCCCACAGCATCGTGAAGGCCAGCATCAGCTTGCCGAAGTCGTGAAAGTGATCCGGCTCGATGACGTCGGCCACGGGCTTGGTCGTCGAGAGCGCGGCCAGCACGAGAACGGTGAAGGCCAGCGTCGAGAGGCCCTGCCCGCCCAGTGTGAGGACGCCGAAGATCGTCGAGGTGAACTCGGGATCGAGCGACATCATCCAGTCCACGCTCATGAACGTGATCGTGAGCATGTAGAGCACGAGACCGGGCCCGGCCAACATGCGCATCCGGCCGTCCATCCGTCCCGGCAGCCTCTTCGCCGTATCGTCCTGCTCCCTGGACCAGCGGTTGAAGAAAAACGCGAGTCCCATCCAGATCAGGAAGTAGAGCCCGGCCCGGATGAAGAAGAAGGTCTGGTTGAGATACGCATGCTTCTCATGGACGAGGTGCTTGATGTCCTCGGCCGGATTGACCCACGCGTACAGCGTCTCGAGATTGAAGGCGATCGGCAGGAAGAGCAGCGCCATCAGCGGCAGATTGCGCGTCGATGCCTCGAAGACGCGGCGTCCGACGAGTCCCCAGGCGCCGCCGCTCAAGTACTGCACCATCAGGAGCGCCAGCGACCCGACGGTGATGCCCACCCACAGCATGTACGCGATGAGGTAGGACTGCAGAAACTCGTCCTTGCCTTGAAAAAAGAACCCGGCCGCGGACGCCGCGAGACCGACGACGGCCATCAACAGGCCGCGCGACTGCAGCTTCGAGAAGACCTCGGTCGGGCGCGCCTTCAGCAGCGCCTCTGTGTTGAACCGTGCGCTCATTGCTGATTGCCTCTGCCGCCCGATTGCAGCTGCCTCAACGCGTCAGGCGGTACATCGGCCGTCGTCGCGTGATGGCTGAGCTGTAGCGCCCGGACGTAGGCGACGATGCGCCACCGATCTTCGGGGGTCACCTGGACGCGGTAGTCCGACATGGCGCCAAAGCCGTTGGTGATGACCTCGAAGAAATACCCTGGCGGCATCTGCCGCAGGCGATCGACGTGGTACGACGACGGCTGCTTGAAGCCGCGCTGCACGACCATGCCGCTGCCCTCGCCGGTCCGGCCGTGGCATGGCGTGCAGTAGATGTTGAAGCGCTGCTGGCCGCGGTCGAGATCGTCCTTGGTGATGGCGAACGGAAACGTCTCCGCCAGCTTGCCGCCGACCTTGCCCGTGTAGAGATGCTCGTCCTCGTTGAGCTGTCCGCGCGCAACGGTGCCTTCGACGATGGGTTGGGCGGACGCGCCACCCGGAAACACTGCGCTCGCCTCCAACGGGTCGTAGCGTGGCGCATCGTGCATGTCTTGGCGACAAGCGGTGGACAAAGCCAAAAGCCAAAAGCCAAAAACTAAGAGCGCCTTCTGCCTTCCGCCTTCTGGCTTCTGGCTTCTGGCTTCTGGCTTGAGCACGTCCCACCTACTCCTCAACGTCCACCACCCCACGCGACCGGAGACCGTTGAGAAACGTGCGTGTCTGTTCGAGGTTGAACTTCGGATCGCTGGCTTCGATGACCAGGAAGAAACCGTCCTGGCTCGCGCGGTTGAAGCGCGCGGCATTGAAGACCGGGTGATACGGTTGCGGCAGCCCGTTCAGGGCGAGCATGCCGATGACGGCGGCGCCGGCCGCGAAGAGGATCGTCAGCTCGAACATCGGCGGAATCCACGAGACCCACGAGAGCTTCGGCCGGCCGCCGATGTTCATGGGATACGCGATCACCTGCGTCCAGTACTGAAGCCCGTAGCCGGCGAGCAAGCCCGTGATGCCGCCGCCGAGGATGATCTTCGGCACGAGATGCTCGCGGAAGCCGAGCGCCTCGGCGAGGCCGTGAATCGGCATCGGCGAGAACGCATCGGTCTTCGTGTAGCCCGCGCTCGAGACCTTGTGCGCCGCCGCGAGCAGGGCATCGGCCGAGTCGAACTCGGCGAGCAGGCCGTAACGCGTGGACGCCGGAGCGGCGTGCGCCATCACTGGCCGCCTCCCTCGGGCGCGGACGTCTGCGCCTTCTGCGGCAGCAGCATCTTGACTTCCGTGATCGAGATGAGCGGCAGCAGGCGCACGAAGACGAACATCAGCGTCAGGAACAGCCCGATCGTGCCGAAGAGCGTCATGAAGTCCCACCCGGTCGGGTAGTACATCTGCCACGACGAGGGCAGGAAGTCGCGGTGGAGACTGGTCACGATGATGACGAACCGCTCGAGCCACATGCCGACGTTGATGAACATCGACACCAGGAACACCATGCCGACGCGATTGCGCATCTTCTTCGACCACAGCAGCTGCGGCACGAGGAAGTTGCACAGCAGGAGCACCGCGTACGTCCACGCGTACGGGCCGTGCCAGATGCGGTTCTTCAGCATGAAGCGCTCGTACTCGTTCGCGCTGTACCAGCCGAAGAACGCTTCGCAGAAGTAGCCGTAGACCACCACGAGACCGGTGACCAGCATCACCTTGGCCATGTTCTCGATGTGGCGCATGGTGATGAAGTCGTGCAGCTTGTAGAGCGCGCGCAGCGGGATGGCCAGCGTCAGCACCATGGCGAAGCCGGCGAAAATCGCGCCGGCGACGAAATAGGGCGGGAAGATCGTGGCGTGCCAGCCCGGCAGCACCGAGATCGCGAAGTCGAAGCTCACGACCGTGTGGACGGACAGCACGAGGGGCGTCGACAGGCCGGCGAGAATGAGATACGCGCTCTCGTACCGGTGCCAGTGCCGCGCCGATCCGCGCCAGCCCAGCGCCAGCACGCCGTAGATCTTCTTGACGACGGGGTGCTCGGCCTTGTCACGGAACGTCGCGAGGTCGGGGATCATCCCGACGAACCAGAACATCAGCGAGACCGTGAAGTAGGTCGAGACGGCGAACACGTCCCAGATGAGCGGGCTCTTGAAGTTCGGCCACAGCGTCATCACGTTCGGGTACGGCATCAGCCAGTACCACGCGAGCCACGGCCGGCCGGTGTGAATCAGGGGGAAGATGCCGGCGCAGATGACGGCGAAGATCGTCATCGCTTCGGCAAAGCGGTTGATCGAGGTGCGCCAGTCCTGCTTGAAGAGCAGCAGGACGGCCGAGATGAGCGTGCCCGCGTGGCCGATGCCGATCCACCAGACGAAGTTGATGATGTCGAAGGCCCAGCCGACCGGCACGTTGTTGCCCCAGATCCCGATGCCCTTCAGGAAGAGCCAGGTCAGCGCGACCATGAGGACCATCATGAACATGAACCCGATCGCGGTCGTGACGATCCACGCCATCGGCGTGTTCTTCGTGAGCACGAACACGCTGAGCTTGTCCGTGATCGAGCGCAGGCTGAGGCCTGGCGCGAGCACCGGCGCCGGGATTCTGATGTCGCCCTTGGGGTATTCCGTTGCCACCGTGACTCCCTCTACAACGCCTTGTTCGGATTCTTCACGACGGCCAGGTACGTCGTGCGCGGACGCGTGTTGAGATCTTCCAGCAGGCCGTAGTTCCGGTCCTGCGCCACGAGCTTCGCGACCTTGCTGTTCGGATCGTTCAGGTTGCCGAACGTGATCGCCTCGGCGGGGCAGACCTGCTGGCACGCCGTCACGATCTCGCCGTCCTGGATGTCGCGTCCTTCCGTCTTGGCATCGATGCGCGCGTGGTTGATGCGCTGCACGCAGTACGTGCACTTCTCCATCACGCCGCGGCTGCGAATCGTCACGTCGGGATTCCGCTGAGCCCACAGCTCGGGCGTCGTGAAATCCGAATACAGCAGGAAGTTGAAGCGGCGCACCTTGTACGGGCAGTTGTTCGAGCAGTACCGCGTGCCGACGCAGCGGTTGTAGACCATGTCGTTCAGGCCTTCGTCGTTGTGCTGCGTCGCGGCCACCGGGCACACGACCTCGCAGGGCGCGTTCTCGCACTGCATGCACGGCACCGGCTGCTGGTGAATGGCCGTCGGCGCCGCGGGATCGCCCTCGAAGTAGGTGTCCACGCGGATCCAGTGCATCTCGCGCGTGCGATCGACCTGGTCCTTGCCGACGACCGCGGTGTTGTTCTCGGCCTGACAGGCCGTCACGCACGCCGAGCACCCGGTGCATGAGTTGAGATCGATCACCATGCCCCACTTGTTGCCCTCGTACTTGAACTCCTTGTCGTCGTAGAGGGACAGCAGCTTGCGCGGCTTGGGAGCGGGCGTGGTCTCACCGGGCTTGTATTCGAAGCCGTGAACGCCCATCGCGGCGACCAGACCGGGCTCGCGGCGGTAGTCATCGGTGTTCAGCGCGCGCACCGGACGGCGGCCTTCCATCGCGAAGTGGTTCTGCGTCGAGACCAGCAGATACGAGTCGGCGGTCTTGACGACCTCCGCGCCCGAGTCGAACCACGGCGTGGCGGCCGTGCGGAGCCCGAACGTGTTGTGTCCGACCTGGTTGCCGACGCGGCCGCTGCGCTCGCGTCCGTACCCAAAGTGCACTACCACCACGTCGTCGGCCGTTCCCGGCAGAACCCAGACGGGAAGACGCGTGCTGCGGCCCTTGTGCGTGATCTCGATGATCGGTTGCTGCTGATTGCCCGAGCGCGTCAGCGGAATGTCCAGCTTGGTCGCCGTGGCCACGCTGATGTACGCCGCGTTGTCCCACGTGAGCTTCGTGATCGGTTTCGGCAGCTCCTGCAGCCAGCCGTTGTTCGCGTAGCGCCCGTCGAGCACGCACGGATCGGGACGGAAGATCACTTCATACGTGCCACCGGCCGTCGCGGCGGGCGGCGCAGGCACGACGCCCACCGGTCCGGCCGGCGCCGACGTCAACGCGCCCTTTTGCCAGTCGAGCACCGACGTGCCCGGCATCAGTCCGTCGTGCAGGGCGCGGCGCCAGAACTGTTCGAGCGTCGCGAACGGCTTGCCGTCGCGATCGCCCAGCGTCCACGTCGTCGTGGTCTTGCCATGGAACGCGCGCGACCAGTAGTCCCGGACGAGGTCCGCGGGGCGAAGCGTGGTGTGTCCGTTGAGCGCGGCGACGAGCTCGATCGCCTGGCGGCCGTCGTAGAGTGGCGCGATGAGCGGTTGAATCAGCGACACCGTACCGTCGAAGGCCCGCGCATCACCCCAGGATTCGAGGTAGTGCGCTTCCGGCACGTGCCAGTGGCACTGGAATGCGGTCTCGTCGTAGTAGAGCCCGAGATGCACGCTCGTGCCGACCTTCGCGAGTGCCGCGTGGAAATCAAGATCCGCGGGCGCCGTGAAGACCGGATTGCCGCCGAGGATCAGGAGCAGGTCGACCTTCCCCGCGTTCATCGCGCCGACGAGCTCCGTCAGCGAGCTGGTGCCGTCAGCGGGTGCGGTCGACAGCGGCGACGTGTAGAACACCGTCGATCCGACGTTGCCGAGCGCCTCGTTTATTTGCCGCGCCAATGCGTGAACCGCGGCCGGCTGATGGTCGCCGGCAACGACGATGGTTCGACCGTGGCGGCTGTGCAGATCGGCGGCCACCGCAGACGCAAACTTTGCTTCGTTCGTCCCGAGCGCCTGATTGCCGCTGCCCGCGACGCCGACGAGCGCGGCGAGCGAGGCCGCAAAGTTGTGGACGTCACGCGCCTTGACGGCCAGCCGGTGATCGGCCTTGCCGCCCGTGATGGTCGGAACGGGCTCGACCACGTACAACCGGTTGAGCTGATCTTGCGGCGTGTTGATCCGTCGCCGTGACGAGAAGTCCTTCGAGTACCGCAGGACGCCAGGGCCGAAGCCGAGGAAGTCGGCGTCGAGGGAGACGACGACGTCGGCTTTGTCGAACCGGTAGAGTGGCATCGCCGCCGGCGCGCCGCCCTGGAACGTGCCGTAGACCGGATCCCACTGATGCCACCTGGCCTCGGGCAGTCCTGCGAGCAAGGTCTGAATCTGCTCGGTCAGGGACGGGGACGTGATGGGCTCGGTCAGGATTCGCAGGCCCTGGCCCTTCAAGGCACGCTGGGCTGTGATCGCGCCCTGGAGCGTCGTGATGAGCGAGTCCCACGTCTTGATCGCGCTCCGGCCGATGGTGCTCCTGGACCGATCCGGATCGTAAAGGGAGAGCACCGAGGCCTGCGCGAAGATGTCGGTGGCGCCAAGACTCGCCGGGTGATCGGGATTGCCTTCAATCTTGGTGGGGCGGCCGAGGTGGTTTTCCGCCAGCACCGGCATCGCGTAACCGCCGGCGGCGGGCATGGCCGTCGCAAAAAACAGCGGGCGGCCCGGCACGACCTGTTCGGGCTGACGAACGTAGGGGACGAGGAGCTCGTCCGGCTGCCGCGTGCAGGCGCTCACGCCCGCAAGCGCGAGCGACGCGCCCATCAGCTTGAGGAACTCGCGGCGCCCCGCGGGATCGGTGAATTCCGAGGCCTGCGCCGGGAACTCGCGGTGCACGTACTCGTTGAATTCCGGGGTGTCGGCCAGCTCCTCGAGGCTGCGCCAGTAGGTGCGGCCTCCGAGCCCGGCGAGTCGAGTGCGGATGTCAGACAGCGTCATTGCGGCATCTCAGACAGAGAATTCATGCGAGTGGCTCCGGGCTCCGAGCTTCACCGGTGGCACGTCGAGCAACTCGTCATGTGCTCCACGCTAGAGATCTTGTAGGCCGCCTTCAGGCGCAACCCTTCCTCGATCTGGTTCCGATTGGCGGGTAGCTCGTACGTCATGTTGAAGACCTCTTCGCGCGGCCTGAGGTACTTCTCCGGCGCCCGATGGCAGTCGAGGCACCAGCTCATCAAGAGAGATTGCGCCTGGTACATCAGCGGCATCTGATCGACTCGGCCGTGGCACGTCACGCACCCAACGCCCTGTCGAACGTGAATCTGATGGTTGAAGTACACGTAATCAGGGAGGTCGTTCACCCGAATCCATTCAAGATTTTTGTTATTCATGAAACTTGCGCGGATTGGTTCGAGAATAGGGGCGTTCAACCAAATCTGCTGGTGGCAGTTGACGCATGTCTTCGTCGGCGGGATGCCCGCGAACGACGACTTCTCCACGGACGTATGGCAGTAGCGGCAATCGAGACCCATGCCGCCGACATGGTGGGCGTGGCTGAACTGCACGGGCTGGTCAACGAACTCGTTCTGCCGCGTGATCCACGACGAGCTCATCAAGGTGAAGAGGAGCCAGCCCAGGCAGGCCGCGACGCCAAGCCCTCCCGCCAGAGTCGTTCGGACCAGGGCATTGGCGCTACGCTTGAAGACCTGACTCATATAAAAAAGAGGGCGCGGAGCGCCCTAAGCCTACATGCATCCGGGGCCCAAGCACGGAGCGCGTCGGGTTCCGCGCCGTGGACGTGACGAGCGACGCCGCCGGGCGGGCGACGATCCCGGAACCGCGGATATATAATGTGAAACGTTTCACAATCCTGTCAATGGCAACGCGCGCGTCGATGCTCGTTGTTTCACGAGAAATCCACGGTGCGGTCGAACCATGAGCGCTGTTGAGATCCGTAGCGTTACGAAACAATTTGCGTCCGTCGTCGCGGTGAACGATCTCACGCTCGCCGTGCCCAACGGATCGATCTACGGCTTCATCGGTCCGAACGGCTCGGGCAAGACGACGACGATCCGGATGATCATGAACATCCTCGTTCCGGATCGTGGCGACATCCTCGTCCTCAGCCGATCGAGTCAGTCGCCCGTGCGCGACGAAGTGGGCTACTTGCCGGAAGAGCGCGGGCTCTACAAACAAATGACGGTGCGCCAGGTGCTGCGCTACTACGGGCAGCTCAAAGGCAAATCGGCGCGCGAGCTCGACCCGCCGATCAAGAAGTGGCTCGATCGACTGCAGCTCAGCGAGTGGGCGGACAAGAAGGTCCTGACCTTGTCCAAGGGCATGTCGCAGAAGGTGCAGTTCATCTCGACGATCATCTCGCAGCCGAAGCTGCTCATTCTCGACGAGCCGTTTTCCGGGCTCGATCCCGTCAACGCCGACACGTTGCGCGATGCCGTGCTCGACCTGCGCCGCAGCGGCACGACGATCGTGTTCTCGACGCACGACATGTCGGCCGCCGAGAGGATGTGCGATCGCATCTTCATGATCTTCAAGGGCAACAAGGTGCTCGACGGCACGCTCGACGAAATCCAGTCACGCTACGGCCAGGACACCGTGCGCGTGAGGACGTCGGCCGGGGCGTCGCTGCTCGCACGACAGCCCGAGGTCGAGTCCGTGAACGACCTGGGCAACGTGCAGGACGTGCGGCTCAAGGGCGATCCGCAGGCGTTTCTCGCGAAGTTGGTGCAGCAAACGGCGGTGTATCACTTCGAGCTGAAGAAGCCGTCGTTGCACGACATCTTCGTGCGCATCGTGAAGCCGGCCGAGAGCGAAATGGCCCGGCCGGTGGAGGTGGCGTGATGGATCGCGTGCTCACGGTCGCCAAGAGCGAAATCCTGACGCTCGTCAAGACGAAGTTCTTCATCGTCGGCGTCCTGCTCGTGCCCGTCATGGTCGGCCTCTCCGTCGGATTTCAGATGCTGGCGATGAACCGCCTCGACCAGGAGAACCGCACCGTCGCCGTCATCGACCGCACGGGTCTCTTCCTGACGCCGCTCGTGAAAAGCGCCGCGAAGTACGAAAAGGAGGGCAACGGCGACGGCCGTCCCGGGCCGAAGTTCACGTTCGAAGCGGTGCCGCTCGACGGGCGACCGCTCGATGCGGTGAAGCTCGAGTTGTCGGCCAAGGTGAAGTCGAAGGCGCTGTTCGGGTACGTCGAGATTCCGGAGGCCGTGCTGGACCGCGACGCCGTGGAGGGCGTGACGATCGACTACTACACGGAAACGCCGTCGTACGACGCGCTGCCCCGGTGGCTGCGGAGCGCCCTCAACGCGGAGATCGTCAAGCAGCGCTTCGCGCGCGCCTCGCTCGATCCGGCGCTGGCGGCGCCGCTCACCCGCAACACGGCGGTTCAAACGTTGGGGCTGCTGGCGCGAAACTCGGACGGCACGATCGCGCCCGCCAAGAAGGTCAATCAGGTGCAGACCTTCGTGCTGCCGTTCGGCCTGATGTACGTCCTGTTTCTCGCCGTGATGATGAACGCCCCGCACATGATGACGGCGGTCGTCGAGGAGAAGATGAGCCGCATCAGCGAGGTGCTGCTCGCCTCGGCAACGCCGTTTCAGATCCTCGCGGGCAAGCTCGCCGGCATCGCGGCCGTCTCGATCGCGTTGTCGCTCGTCTACCTGGCCGGCGGCGCGTACGTCTCGGTGTCATTCGGACAGTGGGATCTGATCCAGCCCGCGCTCGTCGGGTGGTTCCTCGTCTTCCTCGTGTGCGCGGTGCTCATGTTCGGATCGGTCTTTCTCGCGATCGGCGCCGCGAGCTCCGACTTGAAGGACGCGCAGAGCATGATGCAGCCAGCAATGTTCTTCCTGCTGATCCCGATCTTCCTCTCGGCCGTCGTGCTGAGGTCGCCCGCCTCGACCGTGTCAGTGGTCGCCTCCATGATCCCGACGGCGACGCCGTTCTTGATGTTGATTCGTCTCGCGCTGACGCCACCGCCCCCGATGTGGCAGGTGCTCCTCTCGCTCGCGCTCACCATCGGAACGTCTGCGGCGTTCATCTGGGCGGCCGGCAAGATTTTCCGCATCGGCCTTCTGATGCAGGGCAAGCCGCCAAATCTGCCCGAGCTGATGAAGTGGATTAGAGCGTAGCCACCAGCCGGTCACCCACGCGCAAACCGGCACGCCCGGCGGCCCCGGCCGCGAGCTCGACAACCGCAAACGCACCAGCGGCGGCGCTCATGCGCCAGGGCTCGACGCCCGTTCGGATCTTGACGACGCGGCCGTCGCGCGCCGCAAAGACGAGATCGACCGGAAACCTCATAAAGAAGGTGTGAATCGCCCACGATGGCGCGATGACGACCGCCGTCCGCTCCGGCATGGCGTCGCGGCCGAGAGCGCCGCGCCGGCGCGTGTTCGAATCGAACGCGCGCTCGATCGACTCGGCGACGGACCGCCCGGATCCTTCGACCAGCAGCCGGCCGCCTGAATCAGCGCTCAACAGCGGTTCCAGGAAGTGTCCGGCCTTCGTCACTGCGTCAGTCTAGCCTTGCGCCCGCAATGTGGTGGACGAGTGCGACGAGATTTGTAACGAGCGATGCTCGCGCTTCCACGTCGCGGCGAACGCCTGTCGCGTGCAGAATTGTCGCGCGTTCCCGCTTGTCTTTCAGTGGGCCTAGGGCGTACGCTCTAGCGCTTCGACGGACTGGAAGGGCTCCCCATGCGCTTCGCTCGTCCCGGGTTTCGATCGACGGTCCATCTCGCTCTCGTGGCCGTCGTCATCGCGGCGGCACTCAATTCATTCTCATCTCCCGTGCGCGGCGCGACCGGAACCGCGGACGCCAAAGGTACCGAGTTCTGGCTGACGTTTGGCCAGAACTACGACCCCGCGCAAAACGCCGCGTTCCCGCTGAGCCTCACCCTCTTCATCACCTCCGACACGAACACCAACGGCACGGTGACCATCCCCGGCCTGAGCGTGTCCATTCCGTTCTCGGTCACGGCCGGGCTCGTGACATCCGTGCCGATCCCGTCCGGCGCACAGTTGACGACGACGGACGCGGTCGAGAGCAAGGGCATTCATGTCACGGCCGAGAGCGAGGTCACCGTCTACGGATTGAATCGCCGTCCGACGTCGACCGACGCGTTTCTGGGCTTGCCGGTCGACATTCTCGGGCAGGAGTACATCACCCTCGGCTACGCGAACTCGTCGTTCTCGAACCCGGCGAACGAAACGGAATTCGCGATTGTCGGCACGCAGTTCGGGACGACGGTGACGATTACGCCGTCGGTCACGACCGGCGCGCACGTGGCGTTCGTGCCGTACACCGTCGTGTTGAACGCCGGGGACACGTATCAGCTTCGAAACGGCAACATCTCCGCGGATCTGTCCGGCTCCATTATCACCGCCGATCACCCGGTCGCCGTCTTCGGCGGGCACTCCTGCGCCGACGTGCCACAGGATTTCGAGGCGTGCGATCAACTCGTCGAACAGCTCCAGCCGACGACGACGTGGGGCCGGAATTTCGTGACGATGCCGCTGGCCACACGGCAGTTCGGCGACACGTTCCGGTTTCTGGCGCAGAAGGACGGCACGGACGTCAGCGTCAACGGCGTCGTGGTCGCCACGCTCAACCGCGGTCAACTCTTCGAGCAGATCGTCGAGGGTCCGGCGCAGATTGTCGCGGACGAGCCCATTCTGGTCGCGCAGTACTCCAACGGCAGCCTCTATGACGGCGTGGAGTCCTCCGACCCCTTCATGGTGCTCGTGCCGCCCCACGAGCAGTTTCAGGCCAGCTACACCGTCACCACGCCAGCCGATGGGTTTTCGGCGAACTTCCTGAACGTCGTCGTGCCGGCATCGGCGGTGGCCACCGTGACGGTTGATGGCGTCGCACCCGCACCCGCGGACATCGTCACCGGGGCGTTCGTGCCGATCGGCACGTCCGGGTTCTCAGCCGCGCAGATCAAGGTGGCCTTGGGATCGCACACGGTCGCGGCGGCGCTCCCCCTCGGCATCATCGTCTACGGATTCGCGGAGTTCGATTCGTACGGCTATCCCGGCGGAATGTCGGTCGCGCCCGTGGCCGTCGTGAACACGCTGACGCTGACGCCCGAGACGGCCGTGAATCCACTGAACACGCAACACTGCGTGACCGCCACCGTGACTGATTCGACCGGCGCTCCCGTCGTCTCCGTTCGCGTCGACTTCAGCGTCGAGGGAAGCCACGCCGTCCTTGGTTTCACGAGCACCGACGCGGATGGGAAGGCGACGTTCTGCTACCTCGGCACGGTGGTTGGTGACGACACCATCACGGCATCGCAAGGCACGCTCACCGATACGGCGACCAAGACGTGGCAGGCGCCCGCGCCGGCACCGGCGAAGCTCGTGCTCTCGCCGAAGACGGCCGTGAGTCTCGTGGGTACCGAGCACTGCGTGACGGCTGAGCTCACCGATCAGTTCGAGGATCCCGTACCCAACACGCAGATCGACTTCACCGTGACGCAGAACCACTCCGTGACCGGCTCCTCGAACACCGACGCCGAAGGGCTGGCGGAATTCTGTTACGTGGGCACGGTGGCCGGGACGGACGCGATCGCGGCGACCCAGGGGACGCTGAGCGATACGGCGTCGAAAATCTGGGAAGCGCCGCTGCCCCCGCCGAAGGAGTGCGTGCGCGATGAAGACGAGTGGAAAGATCCGAAGACGGTCTGGCCGGTCTCGTCACTGACGCTCGGCACCGTGACGTACACGAAGGCGCAGCTCCGGAGCATTCTCCTGCACGCGGCCCGCGTTGATGTCCGCACCAGGAATGGCCTGGTCGTGTTGGCGGCGGACCTCATTGCCGCCAAGCTCAATCGCGCCAAGGGCGCGCCCGTCCCGGCGAATGTCGCGTCGGCGATTGCCGCCGCCGACGCGCTGATCGGATCCAAGGTCGTGCCGCCCGTGGGCTCCGGGTCGCTCACACTCGCGGCGACGAACGCGATCGACTGCACGTTGACGCTCTACAACACGGGCAAGCTGCGCGGCGGTCCGCGAGCCTGCATCGAATGCGTCGTGAAAGACGACGACGGCGGCGGCAAGGGCGGTTACGGCAAGGTCCGTCCGAAGCGCCCGGTTCGCGATCTTCGGCCCGGCAAGGGCGGTCCGCACGGTTACGAGAGCGGGCATCGCGACGGCGATCGATGCGTTGTCGGACGTCACGGCCATCGCGCGGGCGATCGCTGCTTCGGCCGGCAGAACGCGCATCACGGCGACGATGGCTGCGATGGCCGCGACTTCCGGCACGGGCTCGCGATCAAGAGCGTCAGGCAGAGGTAGCTCGTGTCGCACGCGTGCACAGTTGTTCGCATCACGGCGTCTGGCTGCACGGAACTGCGTGCGGCTGCATCGCGCGCGCCGGGCGGCGCATTGACATTTGATTTGTACCGGTACGTACTGTCGCCTCTTTTGGGTCCGCTCCCCGTTGAGCAACAGGAATTTGTCCAGGAGGACAATCACTATGAATCGGCTCAAGACCCTTGCCCGCCAACTGTTTCGTGATGAACAAGGGCAGGACATGATCGAGTACGCGCTGCTCGGTGCGCTGATCGCGCTCGGAGTTGTCGCGGCGTTGGGCCCCCTGGCCAACGCGATCGTGGCGCTGTTCCAGAGAATTCAGACGGCCCTCGGCGCGACGTAACCACACGCGTTGAGTGTGGTGACCGTCGTGCGCTCCGAGGTCGCGCGCCTGCTGGCTGACGACTCGGGTCAGGATCTCGTCGAGTACGCGCTCCTGGCCGCGACGATCGGCTTGGCCTGTGCCGCCAGCTTTCAAACGCTTTTGGCGTTGATCGGCACTGCGTACCGGCGCTGGAACACCAATCTCGACGCCTTGTGCGAGCCGCCGCTGCCCGGCGGATGACGCCGTGGACACGCCAGCTCTGGTCTGCCTCGCGATCGCCCTCGTGGCGTGCGTTGTCGATCTGCGAACGCGAAGGATTCCCAACGCGCTGACGCTCGGCGCCGCGGCGGGCGCGCTCGTGTTTCACGCGGCGTCGGGTGGCTGGGCCGGTCTCGGTCGCGCCGCCGCCGGCGGCGCGGTCGGTGGCGCGTTGTTCCTGCCGTTCTTCCTGCTTCGCGGGCTCGGCGGCGGCGACGTCAAGCTGCTGGCCGCCCTCGGCGCGTGGTTCGGACCCGCGGGCGCCGTGACGCTGGCGCTCTGGTCGATGATCGCCGGCGGTCCGATGGCGCTCGTCGTCGCCGCGTGGCGCGGGTATGCGAAGCAGGCGATCGCCAACGTGCGATCGCTCGTGCTGTTCTGGCGGGTCATGGGGTTCGCGCCGCATCCGGCGATTTCGCTGGATCAGCCCGGATCGCCGAGGCTGCCGTATTCGCTGCCGATCGCGGTCGGTGTGATGGTGACGCTATGGCGTTCGTGAGCCGCTGGATCAAACGCGCCGGGGACGATCGCGGCGCGGAGCTCATCGAACTGGCGCTGGTGCTGCCGATCCTGCTGTTCGTGGCCGCCGGCATCATGGAGTTCGGGTTCCTGTTTCAGCGGGCCGAGGTCGTGACGAACGCGGCGAGAGAGGGCGCGCGCATCGCGACGCTGCCTGGGTATGCGACGGCCGACGTCGAGGCGCGCGTGCGCAACTACCTCGCGGCCAGCGGACTCACGTGCGGAGCCGGCTGCGCGATCGTGCTCGCGTACTCCGACGAAGCCCTGAGCGGCGCCAGCGTTCGCGTGGCGACCGTGACGGTGGCGTTGCCGGTGCCGTCCGTGATTCTGGCCACCGTCGCGCCGCTCGTCCGGGGATCGGGGTTCGGCTCGGTGACGCTGCGTGCAAGGTCCGTGATGAGGGTCGAGGGGTAACTGATGAATCGTAATACGCGCACGTTGGTCGTCGTCGCGGCCGCGGTGTTCCTCGCCAGCCTTGCCACCTACGGCGTCTTCATCGCCATCAAGAGCTCGCGCGTTGTCGAAGTGCCGGTGCGCGCCGTGGTCGTCGCTGTGGGGAAGATCGACAAGGACACGCCGCTCGGTGCGGCCTCGCTCCAGATGAAGTCGTTCAAGGAAACCGACCTCGAGGGCATCGAGCTGACCGTGTTTTCGCGACCGGACGATCTGCTCGGCCGCGTGACCGCGGTGCCGATCGAGGCCGGCGCGAAGATCACGGACGACAAGCTGATCCCGAAGGACTCGGGGTTGTGGCTGTCCTGGAAGATCAAACAGGGCTGGCGCGCGATGTCCGTGCGCGTGAACGAAGTCGTCAGCGTCGCCGGCTACGTCGTCCCCGGCGCCCGGGTGGACGTCGTCGTCACGCAGCGGCCCGGCACCGATACCGCCTCGAAGGTCGTCCTCACGGACATTGAGGTGCTGACCGCCGGTACCGCCAAGGATCAGCAGACACGCGAGACGCGCGATCGCGAGCTGGCGAAGACCACGGCGGAGGCGAAGAACGGCGACGCCGACAAGCGCATCGTCTCGACCGTCGTCACACTTCTTGTCACGCCGGAGGACGCCGAGAAACTGGCGCTTGCCCAGAACGACGGCACGATCACCCTCGCGCTTCGCCATCCGCAGGACCGTGACTCGCCGAAGACGCCGGGGCGCCGGATGGACGAGCTGATGGGCATCTCGCGGACGCGAGCCGCGCCCGCCGAGCCGAGCCGTGTCGAAGTGATTCGCGGATCGCGCCTCACACAGGAGACGGTGAAGCGATGACGATCCGCCGCCGGACGATCGCGATCGGGCTGTGGATCGCGCTCGCGTGCGCGCTGGCGCTCCACGCGCCCTCGGTGTCCGCCCAGCGGACTGCACAGGCGCCGGTGGCTCAGCCGCCGGCGGTTCAACGTCTGGTCCTGCTCGTCGGACGCTCCATGGCCGTCCAGTACCCCTTCGACATCGAACGCGTCTCGTTCACGGATCCGGAGATCGCGGACGGCGTGGCCGTGAGCCGTCGCGAGCTGCTCATCAACGGGAAGAAGCCCGGCACGATCAGCCTGCTCATTTGGGGAGGCGGCCGTCTGGCCGCGCAGTACGAAATCGTCGTCGATCCCGCCACGCCGTCGCTGCAGGACCGGATGCAGACGTTCTTTCCGGGCGAGAACATCCAGGTCACGATGGTGGGGACCGCGCTCGTGTTGTCCGGGCGCGCTTCGAGTCAGGCCGTGCTCGATCGCGCCGCCGAGATCACCCGGGCGAGCGGGCTCGGCAGCACCGTCATCAATCTGCTTCAGGTTGGCGACGGCGATGCCACGCCCGAGCTCGAGCGGCGCCTGCGGACGCTGTTTCCTGGCGAGTCGATCACGGTCGCGACGTCCGGCAGGGCGCTGATCCTGTCTGGGCAGGTCTCGGACGAGGCGATTCGCACGAAGGCCGGTGACATCGCGGCGAAGAGCGCGCCGGACAGCAACGTGGTCAACCTGATCGAAACGGGGATTCCGGCCACGAGCCAGCAGGTGATGCTGCAGGTCCGGTTCGCACAGGTCAGCCATTCGGCGCTCACGAAGCTCGGCGTCACGCTGTTTGCGAATCGCACGAACATTCTCGCGCGATCGGCGACGCAGCAGTTCCTGGGACCGGATTTCTCGGACGAGGAGCAATCCGGCCTCGTCTTCAGCGACTTCCTCAACCTGTTTTTCTTTTCGCGGACGGAAGGCATCGGCGCGGTCATCCAGGCGCTGCGTCAGAACGGATCGTTCGAGAGCCTCGCCGAGCCGAACCTGATCGCCTACAACAACAAGAAGGCGAGCTTCCTGGCGGGCGGCGAATTCCCCGTGCCGCTGCTCGGCGGCAACGGCGCCGTGTCGGTCGAGTGGAAGAAGTTCGGCATCGGTCTCGAGTTCACGCCCCAGATTATCGGCGAGACCATCCATCTCCGCGTGCGGCCGGAGGTCAGCGCCCCGGACTTCGCGAACGGCGTGATTCTCAACAACTTCAGGATTCCGCTGCTGACGCAACGGTATGCCGACACGGAGGTCGAGCTGCAGGACGGACAGTCGTTTGCGATCGCGGGCTTGCTCGACCACGTCGACCAGAACGACAAGGCGGCGATCCCGATCCTCAGCCGGATTCCCATCATCGGCAAGCTCTTCCAGAGCAAGAACCAGAACGACACGCGCCAGGAGCTCCTCGTGCTCATCACCGCGCGCCTGGTGCAGCCGCTGAACGCCGATCAACTGCCGGTGCTGCCGAAGATCAAGAAGGACGGAGGCGGCCGGTGATTGTCCGGACGTGGCATCGCGGCGGCGACGAGGGTGCGGCCCTGATCTATACGGTCGTGATTCTCGTCGGCCTGCTGGCGATCGCGACGTTCGTCGTGGATTTCGGCATTCTCGTGCTGGCGCGCCGGCAGGCGCAGAACGCCGCGGACGCCGCCGCGTACGCGGCCGCCGTCGCGCTGGCGCAGGACATGACCGGCGATCGGAGCGAGGCCGGTCCGGCGATGCAGAGCGCACTGCACTTTGCCGCCCAGCATCGCGTGTGGGGCGAGGCGCCGAGCGTCACCGCGGCCGATGTGACGTTCCCGCCGTGTCCGGACAGCACCGACGCGTGCGTGCGCGTCGAGGTGCATCGGACCCAGGCTCGCGGCAACGCGCTGCCGACCGTGTTCGGCCGGCTCGCCGGCTTGACGACGCAGGACATGCGGGCGGTCGCGACCGCGGAAGTGCGGCCGTCGAACATCAGCAAGTGCATCAAGCCGTGGGCCGTGCCGGATCGTTGGACCGAACAGGCAGGCTCGACGACGACCTTCGACAAGTACACGACGCCCCCGGGTCCGCCGGCCGGCCCGCTGCTCGCCAATCCCGATCAGTACGTCGCGCCGACGGCCAGCAGCACCGGCACTGGATATCGCATCAATCGCGATCTCGGATCGCCCCTGGTGCTCCGCCAGGGCTGCAGTCTGGCGGCGTCGTGCGGTCAGGCGCAGCTTGGAGGATTCCTGCCGGTGAACTTCGCGCCGGGATGTCCGAGCGCGAGTTTCGGGAATGCCATCGCGGGCTGCGCGATGACCTGCGACGCGCAGCCGGCGCCGATCACCGTGGGCGTCAACCAGCCGCTCCGGATGCTGCAAGGCGTGGTGTCGAGCGCGGCCGGCGTCAGTGCGCTGCTGGCGCTCGATCCCAGCGCCACGTACAACCCGGTCACGAAAAAAGTCGAGAACAGTTGCGTGGGCGGAGGCGGCGTGCCGTACACCTGCGCGCAACCTGGGTTCGTCGAGAGTCCGCGGATCGTCGCGATTCCGGCGTATGACGTGAACTGGTTCGAGGACCACCGGCGGCCTGGAGGCGTCGACAATCTCATCCGCGTGACGAACATCCTGAGCGTGTTCATCAACGGCATGGCCGGCGTCGACGTGGCGACGAACATCGTCACGAAGTCCGGGCCGTGGGATCCGTCTCGTGGCGTCGTGACCGGCGGGAGCGCGTTCACGCGCACGATTCTGATCGTCAGGTAAGTGAGGTTCCATGACGAATGTTCTGATTGCACACTCGGCGGATCATCAGCAGATCGGGGCGCTCGTCCGCGAAGCCGGGCTGGCGGTGGCGGCGACGCTGCCGATCGCCGACCTCGCGACGCTCGAGCGGGCGACGACGAAGAATGCCGACGTGCTCATCATCGACGTTCGCGGGCGCGGCAGCGTACCGGCCGAAGTGTCGTCGCTCAAACGCCGGCATCCGAAGATGGGCATCCTGCTCATCGCGCCCACGCTCGACACGAACCTGATGCTCGAAGCGATGCGGGCCGGCGTCACGGAAGTCATCACCGATCCCGTGTCGTCCGAGAAACTCCGCATGGCCGTCGATCGCCTGATGGGCCAGTTCATGCCGAAAGTGAGCGGCGAAGTGCTGGCGTTCGTCGGCGCGAAGGGCGGCGTCGGGACGACGACGCTCGCCGTCAACCTCGCGACGGCGCTGGCGGCCGACAAGAAGGCGCCGGTCATCCTCGTGGACCTGCACACGACCACCTACGGTGACGCCGCGCTGCTCACCGGCGTCGACCCTCGATTCTCGGTGCTCGACGCGCTCGAGAACATCAACCGGCTCGACGAGACCTACATCAAGGGTCTGGTGACGCGCACCGAGCATCATCTCGACCTGCTCGCGGCGCCGGAACAGCCGTCGGCGCGTCCGCTCGATGTGTCGCGCGTGAAGGCGCTCCTGCAGAAGCTCATCGAGATGTACCGGTGGGTGGTGCTCGACGTGCCGCACTCGGACCTGGCGCTGATCGACGGCCTCGACCCGGTGTTCGCCGCGACGCTCGTGGTGACGCAGGAGCTGCCGGCGTTGCGGCACGCCGCGAAGCTGGGCAAGTTGCTGCAGCAGCGCTACGGCAGCCAGCGCGTGGCGATGGTGATCAGCCGCTTCGACGCGGGCGCCGACTACGGCTCCGACGACATTCAGAAGAGCATCGGGCTGCCGGTGTGGGGGCTGCTGCCCGCCGACTACAAGAAGGTCGTGGCCGCCGCCAACCTCGGCAAGCCCATCGTGACCGACAGCAGCAGTCGCGTCGGCGTCGTCGTCAAGCAGCTCGCGAACAAGTTCGTCACGACGCCCCGGCCGGAAACCGACAAGTCGCTGACGTCGCGGAAGCTGCCGCGGATCGCCGGACTCCTCTGAGACGGCCATGTCGAGCCTCCCCAGCCCATCGCGCGTGCCGTCGCAATACCAGGAGATCAAGAGCCGTGTGCACGAACGGCTCCTCGCGCGCCTGAACCTCGAGCGGCTGAGCCAGCTCAAGCGTGAGGACGCCGAGCCGGAGCTGCGCTCCGTCATCGGCACCCTCCTCTCGCTGGAAGCCGAGCAGCATCCGTTGAGCGTGGCGGAGCGCGAGACGATCTACAAGGACGTCCTCAACGAGCTGTTCGGACTCGGTCCGCTCGAGGCGCTGCTGGCCGACCCGGAGATCTCGGACATCCTCGTCAATCGCGCGGACCAGATCTACGTCGAGAAGCGCGGCATGCTCGAGCCGGTGGACGCGGTGTTCAAGGACGACCGGCACCTGATGCGCATCATCGAGCGCATCGTGAGCACGGTCGGACGCCGCATCGACGAGTCGAGTCCGATGGTGGATGCCCGGCTGCTCGACGGCTCGCGCGTCAATGCGATCATTCCGCCGCTCGCGATCGACGGCCCGTGCGTGTCGATTCGAAAATTCCGCAAGGACAAGCTCGGACCCGAGGACCTGGTGCGCGGCCAGTCGATCACGCGGCCGATGATGGATTTTCTGGAGGCCTGCGTCGCCGCCCGCTTGAACATCATCGTCTCGGGCGGCACCGGCGCCGGCAAGACGACGCTCCTCAACGTGCTCTCGGGATTCATCTCCGAGAAGGAACGGGTGGTGACGATCGAGGACGCCGCCGAGCTCACGCTGCGCCAGCGCCACGTCGTGCGTCTCGAGACGCGCCCGGCCAACATCGAGGGCAAGGGCGCGGTGAAGCAGCGGCAGCTCGTGATCAACGCCCTCCGCATGCGGCCCGACCGCGTCGTCCTCGGCGAGATTCGCGGTGAGGAGGCGATCGACATGCTGCAGGCCATGAACACGGGCCATGACGGCAGCCTCTCGACCGTTCACGCCAACACACCGCGTGATGCCCTCTATCGCTTCGACACGATGGTCGCGATGGCCGATCTGAACCTGCCCGACAAGGCCGTGCGGCAGCAGGTGGCGTCGGCGATCAATCTCATCGTTCAGATCGCCCGGATGTCGGACGGATCGCGGCGGATCACGAGCATCTCCGAGATCACGGGCATGGAGGGCGAAGTGATCACGATGCAGGAGATCTTCATGTTCGAGAAGACGGGCCTCACCGAACAGGGCCGCGTCACGGGACGGTTCCGCGCGAGCGGCGTGCGGCCGCGAGTCAGCGAGCGTCTCGCCGCGTCGGGCTTCCGGCTCCCGCCCGAGATGTTCGAGCACGTGCAGGTCGTTCAATAGTGCAGGCCTCGCGATGATGCTCCTGCTTCTCATCGCCGTGTTCGCGGGGTGCCTCGCGCTGGTGATCGGCGCGTACTCGATCCTGATCGTCAGGCCGGAACGCCGGCTGCTCGAGCGGCTCCAGCCGGCGAAGCCGACGGCCAAGAAGGTGCTGCGCGGCGTGTTGAAGGACGAGGACGCGGCGCCGCAGACCGGCGTGGCCCGCGCGGTGCAGGCGATCACGCGGCCGGCCACCGCGCCGCTCGCCCGCCTGCTCGAGCAGGTCGGCTCGAAGCAGACCGTGGGCTCGTTCGTGTTGCTGTCGCTCGGGGTCGGCGCGGTGGCCGGCATCGGGGTCGCGGCGTTTTTCGGGTCGACCCTCGGCGCGGCGGCCGGCGTCGCCGGCGTGGCGGCACCGACGCTCGTCATGCGGCAGCGGCGCGAGAAGCGCCTCCAGAAGTTCGAGGACCACTTTCCCGAGGCCGTCGATCTCGTCGCGCGATCGCTGCGCGCCGGCCACGCGCTGCCCGTCGCGCTCGGGATGGTGGCCGAGATGATGCCGGCGCCGGTCGGCAAGGAATTCCGGATGCTGTTCGACGAGCAGCATTTCGGCCTGACGCTGCCGGACGCGCTGCGCAACTTCGCGCGCCGCGTCCCGTTGCTCGACGCCCGGTTCTTCGTCACCGCCGTGCTGATCCAGCGCGAAGCCGGCGGCAACCTGGCCGAAGTCCTCGACAATCTGTCGAAGGTGACGCGCGAGCGGTTCAAGGTGAAGCGTGACGTGCGCGCGAAGTCGGCGCACGGCCGGATGACGGGCTGGGTGCTCTCGATGCTCCCACCCGCGCTCTTCGTCCTCAACGGCATCGCGACCGGTGGCAAGTCCACGGAGGCGCTGCTCGAGGGCGACACGGGGCTGCTGATGATCAAGATTGGCATCGGCCTGCAGGTTGTGGGCATGCTCGTGATCCGGAAGCTGGTCCGGATCGAGTACTGACGATGGACACTGGGCTGCTCCTCACACTCGGATCGGTGTTCGCGCTCGTCGCGCTCGTCGCGGGCTGGCTCGCCTCCGCCGTCGTCGGCCGCGCGTCGCCGGAGCAGCGCCGGCTGCAGCAGGTGAGCCGCACGGCCACCGAGGATGCGTTCGTCTCGCCGACGCTCAACGTGAAGGAGCATCACCTGGCGGAGCGGGCGTCGAAGATCCTGCCGCGCTCGCCGAAGGAGATGACCCGTTTGCGCCAGCGGTTTGCGCGCGCCGGCTACGAGGGCCTGACGCCGATTGCGATCTACAGCGTCGTGCAGATCCTGTTCCCGGTGGCGCTCGGGCTGCTGCCGATCTTCGTCGCGCCGCCCGAGCATCGCTGGGTCCTGGCGGGGGTCGGATTCCTCCTCGGCCTGCAGGCCCCGCAGTTCCTCCTGCACCGGCTGATCAAGAAACGCCAGAAGCTCATCGAGAACGGCCTGCCCGACGCGCTCGATCTGATGATCGTGTGCCTCGAAGCGGGGTCCGCGCTCGACCAGGCGATCTTGAGGGTCAGTGACGAGCTCTCGCTCGCGTATCCACCGCTCGCCGACGAGCTGCGGCTCGTGATCACCGAAACGCGGGCCGGAAAGCGGCGGGTCGACGCATTTCAGAGCTTTGCGGAGCGGACCCGGATCGAAGACGTGCGCGCGCTGGCCGCGACGCTCGTGCAGACGGAGCGATTCGGGACGAGCATCGCGCAGGCACTGCGCACGCAGGCGGACACGTCGCGCACCAAGCGGCGGCAGCGCGCGGAAGAGGCGGCCGCGAAGGTCGGCGTGAAGCTCGCGTTTCCGCTCGTGTTCTTTCTGTTCCCGGCGTTCTTCGTCGTCACGCTGGGTCCGCCGGCGATTCAGTTCCTGAGTGTATTTGCAGACTTGCTGTAGTGGTGGACGTCAACGAGAGGAGAACAAGCGATGGATGCGGCAACAACCGTTCGAATCGTGTGTGCAGTGCTGGCAGTGGTCGTCGGAGGGGTGTACTTCATGCGGCGTCGCAGTCGGCTGAACAAGGAAGACTGAGCGTGCCGGACCACCGCGGGCGGGGGCAGGACCCATGAGCGGCGTCGACACCCGGACGGACGTCGACGCCGCCCCCGCCGAGATCGCGCCCCAGGCGCCGGAGACGCTCGTGGCCGCAGGCCTCAGCGTCGATTTGATCGTGCAGCTGCTGTTGAAGTCGCTGCACATGTCGGGCGACCTGCGCGGCGTCGATCTGGCTGAGCGGCTGGGATTGAGTTTCCCCGCCCTCAGCCCGGCGTTCGATCAACTGAAAGCGCAACAGCTGACCGAGGTCGTGGGCGCGTCGGCGCTCGGTCCGCCGTCGTACGTCTACCGCATCACGCAAGCCGGACGTGAGCGGGCGATCATGTTCCTCGAGAGCAACAAGTACACCGGCGTCGCGCCCGTGCCGCTCGAGCAGTACCAGCGCTACATGGCGGCGGTCCGCGCGCGCTCCGGCCATGTCCTCACGCGCCGCGAGGTCGAGCAGGCCTTCGCGCATCTCGTGATGACCCAGGCGATGCTCGATCAGATCGGGCCGGCCGTCAGCGCCGGCCACTCGCTCTTCGTCTACGGCCCACCCGGCAACGGCAAGACGATGCTGTCACAGGCGATCCGGGACCTCCTGGTCGGCGACCTGTACGTGCCGCACGCGATCGAAGTCGGCGGCAGCATCGTGCAAGTCTTCGATCCGGTCACGCACACGCCACTCCCGGCGCCGGTGTCGTCGTTGCTCGTCGAGTCGGCCCGAACCGATCGACGCTGGGTGCGATGCCGCCGGCCGCTCGTGATGGTCGGCGGGGAGCTCACCCTCGAGGGCCTCGATCTCAGCTACAACCCGATCAGCGGGTTCTACCGCGCGCCGATTCAGCTCGTCGCCAACGGCGGCGTGCTGGTCGTGGACGATTTCGGGCGCCAACAGTGTTCGCCGCAGGCGCTGCTCAACCGCTGGATCACTCCGCTCGAAAGCCGCGTCGACTTCCTGATGCTGCAGTCCGGTCAGAAGTTCGACATTCCGTTCATGGTGCTGCTCGTGCTCGCGACGAACGTGCGGCCGGCCGAGCTCGTCGATGAGGCGTTCCTGCGCCGCATTCGGTACAAGGTGCACGCCGAGGGGCCGAGCCGGACGGACTTTGCCCGCATCTTCGAGAACTGCTGCCGCGATCTCGAGATCCCGTACGACCCGGCCCACGTGGCGCACCTGCTCGACGACGTGTATCCGCCGCGCAAGATCGTGCCCCGCGGCTGTCATCCGCGCGATTTGATCAAGCACGCCCTCGAGCTGGCGCGCTACCTCGAGCAGCCGCGCCGCGTGACCGTTCCCCTCCTCGACGCCGCGTGCAGCAGCTACTTCGTCGACGCGAAGGCCGCAGACGACGGCTACGGACCGGCGGTCGTCACGCGCTGACGGCGCATCGTTTCGTCTTCCTCGCATTCCGAAATAAGATCCTCACGTCCATGTCTGCTGCGCTCGACGCGGACGTCATCGTCGCGGGCGCCGGTCCGGCCGGCGCGGTGGCCGCGCTGCGGCTGGCCGAGGCCGGGCGGCGTGTGATCTTGTGCGATCGCCACGCGTTCCCGCGCGACAAGGCCTGCGGCGACGGCCTCATCGCCGATTCGCTGGCCGTGCTCAAGACGCTCGGCCTCCAGGCTCGCGTGGCCGCCGCGGCGTTTCGAACGACGAAGCTCCACACGTTCTCGCCCGGCGGCGTCGAAGTCCAGTTCGACGCGAACTTTCTCGTGGTGCCGCGCCGGGTGTTCGACCAGGTGCTGTTCGAGCGCGCGCTCGAGGCGGGCGCGGAGTTTCGCCAACTGACCGTCGACGGACCGTTGCACGAGGGCGACCGCGTCGTGGGCGTGACCGGCCGATCGCCCGGCCGCGACGACGCCATCGAGCTGCGCGCGCCGCTGACGCTGCTCGCAACCGGGGCGGATGGCGGCGTGTTGAAGAAGTTCGACGAGCGCGCCAGGGTGCAATCGTCGGGGCTCGCCGTGCGGACGTACGCGCGGCTCGCCGGCGGCGGGACGCTCTCCGATCTCTACATCTCTCTCGAGCGCGACTTGCTGCCGGGCTACGCGTGGGCGTTTCCGGCGCCGGACGGACTCATCAACGTCGGCGTCGGCGCGATCACGAACCGCGGGCTCCGCGCGCAGAACATCAACCTGCGTCAGCGTCTGGATGCGCTGCTGGCCGGGAAGGGACGCCTGGGCTCGCTGCTCGGACCGATGCGCGACGCGGAACGTCAGCGAGGCGCGCCGCTCCGGACCGGTCTCGTGGGCGCCCGCGTCGGCCGGCCAGGTCTGGCGATCGTGGGCGAAGCCGCGGGCACGACCTACGCGGTGACCGGCGAAGGCATCGGCAAAGCGATGGAGAGTGGATTGCTCGCCGCTGAGCTCGCGGAAAACGCCGGCTCGGCGCTGTCCGACGTCGGACCGAAGTACGCCGAAGAGTTGATCAGCCGCTATGCCTGGCGATTTGCCGCGTACACGAAAGCGGAGCGCTGGGTGGCGCGGCCACTGGTGGCCGACTTCGTCGCGCGCCGCGCGAATCGCAGCCGCTGGGTCCACGACCGGCTGACCGGCGTGATCATGGAACGCGACCTGCCGAACAAGGTGTTCTCAGCGAGCTCGATTTGGAAGCTGCTGACGAAGGCGTGATCCGACCTGCCCCCCGCGGATGCGGCCGAAGGACTCGTGCTGGCGGTAGTTCGTGTACATGGCCCGGCCGGTGTCGATCTCTTTGAGGCCGTCCGGCTCGCCTTCGTAACGCTCGGTGAACACCGCCGGCACCCACAACTTGAGTTTCGGCTCCAGCATGTAGGTCGTGGCGAGCTCGGCAGTGATGTGGCCGTCCTTCAACGTGAGGCGCGTGGACCGCACATGACCCGTGGCCGCGTCGACCACCAGCTCGCCCCTCGAATAGATCGGAGCGCCGGACGTGCTCGAGACGATCGTCGGCCGGCGCTTTTCGACGAATGACAACGTGACCAGCGTCGCGTTGCCGTGGACCTCCACCAATTCGCGGCTGAATTCGAAGTTGTCGACGTGGGCCCTGTCGACGACGAGTAGTGCGAGCGTCGGCTCGTTGAACGTCCGCGTGATCCGGCCGAGGTTGTAGCGCGAGTTGTGGCGCGCTACATCCGCGGCCACTGGCGTCTGGTTGGCGCGGAGGACCGTGTCCACCAGCGATCGGCGATCCGCCACGGGCTGGCCGTCGACTTCAATCACGTCGTGTACCGCCATCCAGATGCGGTCTTTCGCCAGGAACGTCAGGTACAACTCGCCCTTGATCAGCCGGCTGCCGGTCCGGACGTTGGCCGACGCGAAGGTCTCTTGAATGTAGGTCTCTTCAGCGACGGCGAGGGCGAGCTTGGCGGTGTACTCCTCGAGGTACCGCGACGCCAGACCCGCGACGGCTTTCGGCGAGGTATTCGGGGGCTTCGGTGTGGCGGGGGCGGACTGACCCGCGACCGACACCGCGGCGAGCACCGCGATCAGGATCGAGCCCGCCAGCTTGGCCATGAACTTATCTTAAGATCTTCCTGTGCATCCGCCGCGTGAATCCGTCGTCGCGAGATTCCTCCGCTACGTGAAGATCGACACGCAATCACAGGAAGGGCAGTCGAAAACCCCGAGCACCGACTCGCAGTGGGTGTTGGCGAACCTGCTCGCCGACGAGCTCCGCGCGCTCGGCGTGCCGGACGTCCGCGTCAGCGAGCATTGCATGGTCTATGCCTCGCTGCCGGGTTCGGCCTCGGCGGCCCACGCGGCCCCGGTCGGATTCATCGCGCACGTCGACACGTCGCCCGCGCTCCCAGGGGCCGGCGTCAACCCCATCGTGCATCGCGAGTATCGGGGCGGCGACATCGTCCTGCCCGGCGACCGCTCGCAGGTCATCACCGTCGCGCAGCACCCGATCCTCAGGACGATGATCGGTGACGACGTGATCACGACGGATGGGACGACGTTGCTGGGGTCCGACGACAAGGCCGGCGTCGCCGCGATCATGACGCTCGTCGACGTGCTTCAGCAGAATCCCGACCTGCGCCGCGGCACGGTCAAAGTTGCGTTCACGTCGGACGAGGAGATCGGCGTCGGCATCGAGAAGTTCGACGTGGAGGGATTCGGCGCGCGCTTCGCCTATACCGTGGACGGCGACGCACCTGGCGAGATCAACCACGAAACGTGGGGCGCGCGTCTGGCGACCGTGACGTTCCACGGCCGCAGCACGCACCCCGGCACGGCGAAGGGCGTGATGATCAACGCGGTCGACGCCCTTGCCTCGTACCTCTCGCGGCTGCCGCCGGGCATGCGGCCCGAAACGACCGAGGATCGCGAGGGTTTCCTGCACGCCTACGCCGGCACCATGGACGTCGAGACCTCGACGGTCAAGATTCTGCTCCGTGATTTCGAGGTCTCGGGCCTCGCGGCGAAAGAGCGGCTGCTGCGAGACCTCGCCGCACGGTCAGAAGCCGCGGTGCCCGGGCTTCGCGTCACGGTCGACGTCATCGATCAGTACCGGAACATGAACGAGGTCCTGAAGGACTATCCCCAGCTGACCACGTTCGCGCTCGAGGCCGCCCGGCGCGCGGGGCTGACGCCGTCGACAAAGGCGATTCGCGGCGGAACGGACGGCTCCAAGCTGACGTTTCGCGGCCTTCCATGCCCGAACATCTTCACGGGCGGTCAGAATTTCCACAGCCGGCTCGAGTTCAATTCCCGGCGGCATCTCGAGAAGACGACGGAGACGCTCGTGCACCTCGTGCAGATTTTTGCCGAGTAGCCTGCGGTAACCTACGGGGATGCTGCGCACCCTCTACGACGACGTCCGTCTGGCGCTGCGCGGTCTGCGGAAACAGCCGCGCTTCACGGGCATCGCGGCGTTCACGCTGGCGCTCGGCATCGGATCGGTCACGGCCATTTTCAGCGTCGTCAACGGTGTGCTGCTCAAGCCGCTGCCGTACCCGGACTCGGACCGGCTGGTGAACGTCTGGAGCAACGCGCCGGGTCTGGGCTTCGACCAGTTTCCGCTGTCGCCGGATCTCTACTATTTCTTCCGCGGTGAAGCGAAGTCGTTCGAGGACTCGACGGTGTTTCGACGTCGTGACGCCAACCTCACGGACAACACCGATCCGGAGGTCGTGCCGGCGGCGGAGACGTCGTCGTCGTACTTCAGCACCTTCCGCATCACGCCAGAGCGTGGCCAAACGTATGTCGCCGCGCACGACGTCGAGGGCGCGCCGCTTGTCGCGGTCATCAGTCATCGCCTCTGGCAGCGCCGATTCGGGCGCGATGCGGCCGTCGTCGGCCGCACGGTGCAGATCGACGGCGAACCCGCGACGATTCTTGGCGTGTTGCCGGCCGCCATCGAGGACGACGGGTCGCCGGACGTGTGGCTGCCGGCGCGCTTCAATCAGGCCCATCCGCCGATGGGCACCTTCGGATGGTTCGTCGCGGCGCGGCTCAAGCCAGGGCTCACGCCGGAGATCGCCGAGGCGGAGTTCGTCCCGCTGGTGAAGCGGTTGCTCGACGGTGGCATCAGCGCTCCGGACTACCGCGCGTTCCTGAGCAACGGCAAGTACCGCGTGATCGTGCACGCGCTGCGCGAAGACGTCGTCGGCGACCTGCGGCAGCCGCTGTGGATTCTGCTCGGTACCGTGGGGTTCGTGCTGCTCATCGCATGCGCGAACGTCGCGAACTTGTCGTTGATTCGCGCGGAGGGACGGCAGCGCGAGGTTGCGGTGCGGGCGGCGCTCGGCGCCACTCGAGCCGCGCTGGTGCGAAAGCACCTCATTGAAGCGCTCGTGCTGGCGGCCGTCGGTGGCGGGCTCGGCGTGCTGCTCGCGAAGGTCGGCGTGCCCGTGCTGATCAGATCGGCGCCGTCATCCATTCCGCGCCTCAACGCCGTCCAGATCGATCCGCTCGTGTTGCTGGTCGCGGCCGCGGCGAGCGCGTGTGCGGCGATCCTCTTCGGGATCGTGCCCGCCGTCCGCTACACGCGCGCCGCGGCGACGGGCGCGCTCCGGCAGGGCAGCCGCGGCGCGACCGCGGATCGGGCCCGTCATCGCGGGCGGCGGCTCCTCGTCGTCGTGCAGACCGCGATGACGCTCGTGCTGCTCGTCGGATCCGGACTGCTCGTGCGCAGCTTCTCGCGCATGCTCAGCACCGACCTCGGGTTCACGCCAGCGAACGTGCTGACGTTCCGCGTCGCGCTGCCCCGCGCCTCCTACGCTGAGACCGGGCGCGTCCTCGACTTCGAGACGCGTCTCCTGGACAAGCTTGCGGCGCTGCCGGGCGTGAAGGTGGCCGGCGCGACCACCAATCTGCCGATGGCCGGCGGCATTCCGGGCACGGCGTTCACGATCGACGGACGGCCGACGCCGGCGGGACAGTTGCCGCCGATCATTCACTACAAGCACACGGCGCCCGGATACGTCGAGGCGATGGGGCTGAAGCTCGTCAGCGGGCGGACGTTCGATCGCCGGGACCTCGTGCAGGGATCGCGCGAGGTGCTCATCAACAAGGCCATGGCCGACCGGTTCTGGCCGGGCGACGATCCGGTCGGCAAGCGATTCCGGCCCAGCCGCGATTCGAATCAAGCCGCCGACGACTGGTACACCGTCGCGGGCGTCGTCCGGTCCGAGCTGCACGAGGGATTTCGCCGCCCGCCGCCGATGGTCATCTACTTCGGCCTCGGCGCGCCGTACGCCGGCGATCAGCGATCGCTCAGCTACGTCATTCAGGGCCCGAACGTGATGAACGATGCCGCCGCGGCGCGCTCGGCCGTGTGGTCGATCGACCCGCGTCTGCCCGTCGCGGTCGTGCGGACGATGGACGAGATCGTGTCGCGGTCGATCGTGGAGTTCACGTTCACGATGCTCACTCTGGGGATTGCGGCGGTGATGGCGCTCGTGCTCGGTGCGGTCGGGCTCTACGGTGTCTTGTCCTACGCAGTGACGTTGCGCGTGCGCGAGATCGGTGTGCGGCTGGCGCTGGGCGCGCAGCCCGCTCGCCTCATGGCGAACATTGTGGGACAGGGCGTCGCCATTGCGGCGGTGGGACTTCTGGTGGGCGTCGCCGGGGCGTACGGACTGACCCGATTCCTCGGCGAGCTGCTCTATGACACGAAGGCGCTCGACGTGCCGACATTTGCGGCGATGGCCGGGGGACTGTTCCTCGTCGCGGTGCTCGCGTCGTACCTGCCGGCACGCCGTGCGGCGTCGGTGAGTCCGCTCGAGTCTCTAAGAGCGGAGTAAGAGTCCGATGAAGTTCCATCGCACCGCGGATTCCTACACGCAGGGCGCGCGCACGATGCCCGGCGAGTTCTACACGTCGCCGGACATCTTCGTGGAGGAGCAGGAGCGGATCTTCGCGCGCGTGTGGAATGCGGTTGGGCGCGCGTCGGCGATCGCGCGGCCCGGCGACTACGTGCTTCGCGACGTCGCCGGCGAATCGATCATGCTGGTGCGCGACAAGGGCGGCGCGCTGCGGGCTCACTTCAACGTCTGCCGCCATCGCGGCACCCGGCTCTGCACGGAGCCGTCAGGGCATCTGGAGACCATCCAATGCCCGTATCACGCGTGGACGTACGGCACCGACGGCCGGCTGATCGGTGCGCCCCACATGCAACAGGTCGAGGGCTTCAACCGCGCGGAATTCTCGCTTCATGCCGCGGCGGTCGCCGAGCACGAGGGGTTCGTGTTCGTGAACATCGATCGTCACCCAGCCTCGTTCGCCGACGGCTTCGCCCCGATGCTGGAGCGATTGACGCGTTACCGAATCGGCGCGCTCACGGTCGGGCACCGCGTCGTCTACGACGTGCACGCGAATTGGAAGCTCGTCTTTCAGAACTACTCCGAGTGTTTGCACTGTCCGGTGATTCACCCGGAGCTGGCGGCCGTGTTGCCGTACCAGAGCGGAGAAAACGATCTGGTCGCCGGACCGTTTCTTGGCGGGTCCATGGAGATCACGCCGCCGAACGAAAGCGCGACGCTCAGCGGCCGCGCCTGCGGCCCGCTCGTGAATCCGGCCCTCGGCGACGCCGCGCGCGGGCGCGCGTTCTACTACTCGCTGATGCCCAACATGCTCGTGAGCATCCACCCCGACTACGTGAACTACTACCTCATCACGCCCATCGCGGTGAACCGAACGATGGTCGAGTCGGAGTGGCTTTTTCCGGAAGCGGACGAGGCGAGCACGAATCGACAGGATGCGATCGCGTTCTGGGACGTTACCAATCGCCAGGACTGGGACATCGTCGCGCGCAGCCAGCTCGGGATCCAGTCGAGGCGTTACGAGCCCGGCCCGTACTCACCGCGCGAAAGCATTCCCGCGGCGTGGGATCGGGAGTACTTGAAGATGATGGGGCGGGATTAAGAGTCCGAAGAGTCCGAAGAGTCCGGAGAGTCCGGGAGGAGCGGTCTTCGGACTCTTCGGACTCTAGGACTCTTAGGACTCTAGGACTCTTCGGACTCTTCGGACTCTTATCTCCACCCCAGCTGAATTACCTCGAAATCCGACGCCCTGAGTGACCCGAACGCCGGGTTCAGCTCGCCGTTGTTCCAGCGGCTGTCCATGGCGCCCGTGATGTACATGTCCGATCCGTTGTCGGCGACGATGAGGCCGTACAGCTGCATGGCGCGGAAGATCCGCCGGATGCCGGCCGGGTAGCCGGAGAGATCCTTCGAAGCTTTGAGGCGCAGCCGCGCGCCCATCGGCAGCGCGCCGGTCGTCGAACCCGCGCGGTGCGACGCCGGCCAGACGTAGCCGTTCGTCGCGCGAACCGTGACGCGAAACGCGTGCGTGATGTCCCGTCCGCTCGCCATCTCCTCGTAGCGAACGAGACCCGGCAGGATCGCGAGGCCCGCGGCATCGGCCGACGTCCAGCCTTCGGGCCGTCGGTCGTCCTTCGTCAAGTCGAAGATCGCGCCCGAGTCGGCTTCCCATCGCGACGCCGCGGCGTTCCAGCGCGTCGCGAACAGCTCGAACAGCACGAACCGATCGCGGTCCACGATGATGAGGTGCCGATCGCCGCTCGTGCCGCCGCCAGCCTGGCCGCCTTCGATGTAGTTCGGCTGCGTCCTGGCTTCGTTGGGAATGGGGTAGCCGGTCACGCCGCCGAAGCCGGTGTCGCTCTCGCTGCCGTAGCTCACGAACGTGACGGGCACGCGCGCGTGCGCGCCGGCGACGCTGACGTACGGAATGCCGTACGGCGGCGGTCCGAAATCCGGGTGCAGTGCGCGGCTGTTGCCAATGAAGCTGATGAACGCGTTCGAGCCCGAATCCACGGGCGCGCCGCTGATGTCCTGATTCCACCAATTCGATGACGGGAACAGCGGGCGGCCGCCGAAATCGTCGTTCAGGACGACGGCCGACGAGCCGCCGCCGGAGCCGGTGGGCGACGTCGGGCCGCCGGATCCGGCCGTCACGCCGCCGCACCCGCCGGCGGCGATCACGGAAATTGTCGCCGCGAGAAGGACTTGTATCCTCACGCCGCCTAGGTTCTTAGCAAGACCGGCGCCAATTCCACGACGTTTCGTAGGGCGGTAGCGGGTCAGGTTGGGCGTGTACAGCGCGCCAGCTTCGTGAGGCGTGCCCCACTCTTCCAAATCGACCCAGTGCCGGTCGCTACGTTCCCGTGGCCGCCGGTTCGATTTCGACGCGGATGTTCCGCCATTTCTGCTGGCGGAACCGGAGGACGCTCAGTGCACAGCGTGTAACGTGGCCGATAAGGATGGCCGTCCAGATGCCGGCGGCCGACAACGCGCCGAAGGATTGCAGCGTCGCGCAGATCCCGAGCGGCACCACGATCTGGGAGACGATCGAGATGTACAACGGGCTGCGCGTGTCGCCGGTGCCTTGCAACCCGCCGGTGTAGCAGAGCGCGACCGCAATGAAGAACCCGGACACGCTCAGGTAACGCAGCAGCTGTCCGCCGATGGAAAGCACCTCCGGGTCGGTCATGCCGAACGCCGCGAGGAGGTACTTCGGCACGAGGATGAACAGTCCGCCCACCAGCGCCGCCACGCCGATGCCGATCCGCGAGGCCACGGCCACGCCTTCCATCACGCGATCGGGTCGCCCGGCTCCGAGGTTCTGGCCGGCCACCGTCGCCGCCGCGCTCATGAGTCCAACCGACGTCCACGTAATAAAGGAGAACAGCTCCGTGTACCCGACCGCATACGCCGCCTGCGCGGCAGCGCTGAACTCGAGCGATCCGATGTAGCGCAGGAGCAGCACCCCGGCGATGTTCATCGCGATGCCTTGCACGCCGGTCGGCAGGCCGAACCTGAACAGCGACCGGATGATGACCCAGTCGGGCTTGCGGCTCATGCCGTAGCCGAAATGGATCACCGAGCTCGGCCGCGACATCTGCCACACGCCAAACATCGCGACGGCCGTGCTGCTGCCGATGGTCCCGTAGGCCGCGCCAATCGTGCCGAACATCGGAATGAGGATCACGTTCAGGACGATCGTCAGCGCCGTCATCAACACGCCGAGGCGCAACGGCGTCCGCGCGTCGCCCGCCGCGCGAAACGCGCCGCTCAGCATGAAGAAGAGCATCATGCCGAGAATCCCCACGAGCATCGCGCGCAGGAACGGCAGCGCTTCCGCGCGCACCTCGGGTGCGGCGTTGACGAGGTCCAGCAAACTCGGTGCCGCGAGCCACCCGGCGGCCCCGAGCACCACCGACAGCCCGGCAGCCGTCAGAAACGCCTGGTAGACGACGCGATTGACCTTGTCGGGCTGGTTCGCGCCGGCAAACCGCGCGACGAGCACGCCCATTCCGCTGAACACCGACGTCGCGAAGACGATAACGACGATGATGATCTGCCAGCTGACGCCGACGGCAGCGTTGCCGACGTAGCCGACGAAGTGCCCGACCATCGTGTGGTCGATGACGCCCTGCAGTCCGGCGATGACGTTCTGCAGCATCGTCGGCCACGCGAGCTTCCACACGGCCGGCCCGATCGGGCCCTCGACGAGCGAGCGATCGAAATGTTTTTGCTTGGGCTGAACGACCGTCACCAGCCGGAAAGTGTACTACGCGCGCGGGCTGTCCTCTCGCGTGCGTTATCATCGTCGGGATGCGCAAGCTGATTGTCGTTCTCGTCGCCCTGGTGTTGGCGTTCGTCGGCGTGTACATCGGCGCCGGGTATTCCGCCGGCCCGTCCGTGGCAGTCGCGTCGCCTGAAAAGTTCGTCGGCCTCTCGACGGCGCTCGACGTGGTCGTCACGGCCCCGGCCGCGCGATTGTCGGCCCTCAAGGTCGAGTTCGAGCAACGCGGTGTCCGCACCTCGTTGTTCAACTACACGGGCCAGGGCGCGATCACGGCCGACTCGAACGCGACGGTGGAAGGCACCGACAAGGTGCACGTGAAGCGGACCATCGGACGTGAAGCGATCAAAGGGCTCGCGTCCGGCAAGGGCCGCATCATCGTCACGGCGTCGCGGCCGGTCGTTTTCGGACTGCGGCGGATCGAGACGAGCGCCGCGCACGACGTCGACGTCCGGCTCGAGCGCCCCAAGCTCTCGGCGCTTTCCACGAAGCACTACATCAATCAGGGCGGATCCGAGATGGTGATCTACCAGGTCACGCCGGCCGACGCGGTGTCAGGCGTGATGGTCGGCACCATCGAATATCCGGGCTACCCGGTGTCTGCCATCGCGGGCGTCGACGGCGCGGCGATCTCCGGTCCGGACGTGCGCATCGCGTTCTTTTCACTGCGGTACGACCAAGACGCCAATACGCCGATCAAGCTCTACGGCCGCGACCCGGCCGGCAACACCGGCACCGCGGACTTCGACCATCTGACGTTCGCGAAGAAGTTCAAGACCAGCACGATTCCCGTCGACGACAAGTTCCTCGACCGCGTGGTGCCCAACATTCTCGACGGCACGACCGAGGTCAAGGCGGGCGGCTCGAACATCGAGTCGTTCCTCGCGATCAACGGCGATCTGCGCAAGAAGAACGGCGAGAAGATCACGTCGATGGCCGCCCAGACCGCGCCCGAGATGCTCTGGAAGGGCGTGGTGTTTCATCCGTTCACGAACACCGCGGTCGAGTCCGCCTTTGCCGATCGGCGCACCTACACCTACCAGGGCAAGGAAGTGGACCGGCAGACGCATCTGGGATTCGATCTCGCGTCATTTGCAAACACGCCCATCGTCGCCGCCAACCGCGGCAAGGTGCTGTTCGCGGACAATCTCGGCATTTACGGCAACTGCGTGATCATGGACCACGGCATGGGCGTGCAGTCGCTCTACGCGCACCTCTCGTCGATCGACGTCAAGGTCGGAGACATCGTCGAGAAGGAAGCGCAAGTCGGCCGCAGCGGTATGACGGGCCTCGCCGGCGGCGATCACCTGCACTTCACGATGCTCGTGAACGGCCAGATGGTGAATCCGATCGAGTGGTGGGACAAGCACTGGATCGAGGATCGGATTCTGCGGAAGCTGCGGGACGCGAAGTAGGTCCCGACGGTGGTGCGCGCCTGGCACCACTGTTGTGCCGAGAATCGTCGCCGCACGCGAAATACTGCTTGATAGAAATTCAGACGCGCATTACTTCGGCGGCGCAGCCGCACCGCCAAGGCATGTGCGGCGCCCCGCGAAAGCGGCCCGGACTCGCTACCGGACCCGTTGCGACCCGAAGCGATTCCGAACTTCCTTGTTGAAGTACGACGACGGATCGGCTCCGGGTGCAATCAAGGTCTGATACACCGCGCTGGGAACGGGGCCGTACTTGTAGACGTGCTTGCTGTCGAAGTAGAGGACCATGCATCGCGACTGCGCGTCGTACGACACGGCATCCAGCACGACGGATGTCACCGCTCGCTTCGCCATGGTCGTGGGGTTCGGACACGTTACCGGTGTGCGCGCCGGTTTTGGCGGTGTCGGCGAACGCATCGTCGTGGCCGGCGTCAACCGCTTGAACGCGAATTTAGAGCGCACTGAGTCGTTGAAGTAGTTCGCGGCGTCCTTGTCACCGTCGGCCTTGCGAAGGCCGGCGAACACCTCCGGCGGTACGTCGGCGTATTCGTAGACCGACTTGTCGTCGAAGAACACTTTCAGCGAGCGCTTTGCGCCGTCGTACTCTGCGCGATCGAGGAACGACCCGGAAAACGTCAGGAGCTGGGCGCCAGGCGAGGTCGACGTCGGCGGAGAGGTCGGTTCGGCGTTGGAGGGCGCGGGCGCGCGACACGCGAGCCCGGCGGCGAGCACCAACACCAGGCTGGGACGAAGCAGTCTCTGCACATTCCACTCCACAGCTCGCGGACGAAATAGGCGGAACGGACGCCTATACTACAACAGTCCATGCGCAGGCTAATTCGCTGGCCGCCCGCGTCCGTGCTGTCGGCTCTCGTGCTGCCGGCGATCTTGACCATGATTGCAGCCGAGGGGCGAATCACTGCGCAGGAGGCGTGCGCAGGCGTCAATCGCGCTCAGAAGAAGCGGATCTCGTCGGCCGGTCTGGCGGCGTGCATCAAGGGTAAGCAGGTGGTTCGCAATGCCATCCTGTCGGGCGGCGATCTCGTCCAGGTGCTCGCCGAGCTGGGGTCGCACGATCGCAGCCCGGTGCGGATTGATGGTTCGATCATCGAAGAGGGGCTGACGTTTTCCGCGCCGGCCCTCGCCCGTCCGGTGTCGGAGTTGAGGGACACGGTTGAACCGTTGAGGGCATTTCTCGCGTCGGACGAGCTCTTCGTCGTCGATCGGCCCGTTCGGATCGCGCACTCGCAAGTGCTCGCTGGGCCCGATTACGGCAGCGTGGACTTCGGAGCGCTCGCCGTGTCGGCGAACCGCGTGCTGTTTACGGGGCCCGTCGACTTCACGGGCTCGTCGTTCGCCGGCAGCGTTCGATTTTCGGATGCGGCGTTTCTCGCCGATGCCAGGTTCTCCGGCGCGACGTTCACGGGGCGCGCCGCCTTCAACACGACCTGGTTCGGCGGCGATGCCTCATTCGACGGCGTTCGATTCGAAGGCGCGAGCGAGTTCGCCTATGCCCGCGTGGCAAAGGAGGCCTCGTTTCGCGGCGCGCTGTTCAGCCGAAGCCCCGTGTTCGACAAGGCCCGTCTGTGCGATCGCGTCCATTTCGGCGACGCGGAATTCTCCGCCGGCGCGCGTTTCGTGGCCGCGAGGATGGCGGGCACCGCCTGCTTCCTGAACGCAAATTTCAACCAGGGTGCGGATTTCTCAGGCGTCGTGGCCGCGTCGGCGATCGACCTGGCCCGCATTCGCGGACGCGGCGTCTTGACGTTTGCCAAGGCCCGGATCGAGGCTGTGCTTGTCGGATCGGACTTCCAGTCCCGGCTCGACACCGAGCTCGACTTCAGCGACGCCTCGATCGGGCTGCTTGTTTTCAAGCAGCTCGGCCTGAGCGCTCCCGTCGGCTTCGCTCGCGCGCGTCTCGGGCACGGCACGTCGTCGGAGGCAGCGGGTGTCGATGTCTTTGCCGAGCTCGCGGACGAGAGGCGCATGCGTAGCGCGCCGGCCCGGGTGGCTTGCTCAGCCGCCGTCCCACCGCCGCCGGTTCTCCGTTGCGACGGCACGCCGCTCGGACTTGTCGGTGCCGTCTTCGAGGGCGTGGACTTCGGAAGCACGGTCACGTTCAACAAGGGACACATCGTCGGACCGCTGACCCTCAGTGACGTCACGTTTACTCGCGGCGCAGACTTTCGCGAGGTCTCGTTCCCGACGAAAGACCGCGAGCTGAGCTTCACGGGCGTGTCGTTCGACAACGTGGATATCGATTGGACATCAGTTCCGAAGAGCTCACAGTTTTCACCGACGGACTATCCGCCGAGCGCCTTCTACGGGCACCTGGAGGCGCATTACCGCGCGACCGGCGCGCTGACCGGCGCCCTCAACGCCCGCCGGCGCGCGAACTGGGCTCGGGTCGAGGAAGCACGGGCCTGTCTTGGATGGCCGGCCGCCGCTCGGCCCTCCGCCGCCGGCTACGCGTGCGACGATTACGGAGGTCGGGCGTGGCAATGGTTCAACGCGGTGGTCTACCCGGTGTGGGGCTGGACGTCCTCGTTCTCGACATCTCTCAGCCGATTGCTCGTCCTCATCGCCATCCTGAACCTGCTGTTTGCAATGGCCTACTCACGGTTCGGACACGTGGTGAAAGTCGGGCGTGAGCCCAGTGGCGCGTCCAGTTGGCGACTTCGGCCGCTGGCCACGCCGTCGACGTTCCGATCGACGGGCGCCGCGGATCTCATTCGGCGCATGTACCGGTTTCGACACGCATTTGCGCTGAGCACCGCCATCCTGCTGCGGTACGGCCGGACGGATCTTGCCGTGCGCGGCTCGATCGGCCGCATCGACCTCCGCCATATCGTGACGGCGGAGTGGCTGTTAGGGGTGCCTATCATCATCGACCTCATCACGACGTTGACGGAGACCCAGCCGTTTCTTCAACGATTACTGTCGGGGATTCTGTAATCGCCGCGAGATAGAGGTTGCGGCCGCCACGAGCTTTCAGTAGCATCGGCCGCGTGCCGGCTCCCACGCACGGTGTTTCGCGGCGTGACTTCATCGTGTCGGCGGTATGTGCCACTGCCGCGTTGGCTGTCGTGCCAGTCGTCCACCTCGGACGCTCGCACCGGCGGACCGCGTGCTGCGGCGCCGAGATCATCCGGCCGAGCCGCCCGCTCGGGATGCCCGGCGGACGCGGCTATTGTCCCAACTGCGGAGTCAGCTTCGACACCCAGCGGTTCCACATCCGGCACGAGGGCTGGGTGCTGACGCCCGCCAAGACCGGGACCGCTTCCACCCCGACGGGATGGAATCCGATCCAGGTACCGTTTCCACATCCAGATTTAGTGCGTGTAACGAGCAAGCCGATCGTGTCACTCAAGGCGGTGCGCGTGTGAAGGGCACTCGGAACTAGTTCTGCAGAAAGTGCAGGGCATGGTGTTTCGCCATGCGCGTTGTTGTCCCAAGTAGACGCGCTCCCCGCCTGCCCGGCTGTTAGGGCTGGCGGGGCTGCGCGTGGTGCTAGTCCGAGTGTGGTAGTTCCGGGTGCCTTTCACACGCGTTCCCCTTAGCGGAGTTGTCGTGGAGACGTCCGATCGTCATCTCGCCGTTCACAACCTGGGCCTCGTCCAGCGGCAGGCCGGAGTCGATCCGGGTGTCGCCGAGCTCGTCACCGCGTACGCGCGCCTCGTCATTGACAGCGGTCGCCCGCTGACGTTCGACCCGCGGCCTTTTGTCGGTGGCTCGGCGACGGAGTTGCATTTCTCGGCGCTGCGGGCGAGCCATCCCGGCGTCGACGAGCGCTTCCTGGCGTTCCTGGCGGCTTACTCGGCCGAAATGACCGCACGCGGCCTTCCCGCGGCCATCAGCCGCGAGGATCTCGCGGCCCAGGCCGGCTACGAGCCCGACCACCTGCTGTTCATCGCCGCGCGCAGCGATCACGCCTATCGTGAGATTCGGCTGCCTCGTCCCGGGAGATCGGACCGGATCCTTCACAGCCCGCGGACACCGCTGCGGCACGTGCAGCAGTGGATTCACCGGCACATTCTCGCGCCGTACAGACCGCACGACGCAGCCCATGGATTCGTGCGGGGACGATCGATAGCGACCAGCGCCGCGCTTCATGTCGGACGCGCGGTCGTGATCACGATAGACCTTGCCGATTTCTTTCCGACCATCGAACACCGGCGCGTGCGCAAGGGTTTTGAGAAGCTGGGCTATCCGTTTTCAGTGGCCGTGCTGCTGGCGAATTTGTGCACACGCCGCGGTGTCCTTCCCCAAGGCGCGCCGACGAGTCCCGCGCTGTCCAATCTGGTCTGTGAGAATCTCGATCGGCGTCTGACCGGATTGGCCCGTTCGCGCGGCTTCACCTATTCGCGCTACGCCGACGATCTGGTCTTTTCGTCCGACGATGGCCGTTTGCCGTCCCTCATTCCGATGATCGGCCAGGTGATCGGCGAGGAAGGGTTCGCGCTACGCTCGGACAAGACTCGGATCGTTCGGCGTGGAGCTCGGCAAATGGTGACGGGCGTCGTCGTGAACGAGCGGCTGAACCTCCCGAGGCATCACGTCCGTCGTCTGCGAGCGGCGGCGGATCGGCTGTCCCGGGGCGGCGTAGTCGAGATGCCATCGAGCGGACCATCACCAGCCGAAACAGATCCCCGGGCTCGACTCGAGGGGCACCTGGCGTTTCTGGCCATGCTGAATCCCCGCCGCGCCTGTGCATGCCGGGAATCCGCGCGTGGGCCCGGCGCCTCGGGACCTTCGACCAAGTAAGCGGGCTACTTCGCTTCCGTGAGCGGCATCGGCACAACGTGCTGCGAGACGAACCACACCTGCATCTCGTTGGTGCGAATCACGTTGCTCACGAGCAGGTCGCTCGTGCCCTCGTCGGAGTGATCGGAGGCGATGCGGGCCATCGAGCGCGCTTCGCGCAGGATGATCTCGTGCGCGTAGAGCAGCCGCGAGATCTGCACGGGCACTTCCTCGCGCCCGCGCGGCGGCCGCGGAATCAGCGTGGACTCGGCGACATCCGCGCCCATGGCGAGGCTCACGCCGCCGAGCAGCTGCACGCGCTCCGCGATCATGTCCACGAGCTCGCTCTGTTGCTCGGCGTGCTTGTCGAACAGCTTGTGCAGCTCACGGAACGTGGGCCCGGCGACCTGCCAGTGATGCTTCTTGTAGAGGTCGCGCAGCGTGATCGTGTCGGCGAGCACCTGGTTGAGCGACTCGACGGATTCCTCGCACGCCTTCTCCGACAACGCGATCGGGAGCTTGACGATGTGCCCGAACGGTTGAATCTCGATCGCCGCCTGATGGTTGTGTGGTTTCGCGCGCTTGAGAATCGTCTCGACGTCGAGCTTCTTCGTGCCCATGGTGGTCGCCTCTCAACTGCTGACGTTAGACCCATTCAACGGGCGGGCGAACGGCAAGCGGGTTCCTTACCGATTCGCGCGAATGATCTCGAGCACGGCCGTCACGACCGCGTCGGGCTGGCTGCTGCCGATCAAGTGATCGCTCTTCGGCACGATCTGCCACACGCCTCGCGACGAGCGTGCGGCGAGACGCTGATGTGCGACCCGGCGCGCCGGGGTGATGTCGGCGCCGACGAGCGACGTCAGCATCGGTGGCACGAGACCGTTGTTGGTCTCCGCCGTGAGGACGATCATCGGCAACGCCGGCGGCAGCGGCGGCGCCGTGCGGAACTCGGCCACGCTGGCGTCGACACCACGGGCCAGGCCACAGAAGGTGGACATCGGCTCGGCGCGGTAGATCAGCGCGCGCCCGCGCTCCGAACCCGGTGATGGATCCTGACGCAGCCCAAGAGGATCGATCAGCCGCAACAGGCCCACTCGCGCCGCGGTCGGCAAGAGGCACACGGCCGCGACACGCGTGGATGTCGCCATGTCGACCGCGCGGTCGAGCGCTTCGCTCGACGCGGCATCGAGAAACACGATGCCCGCGACCCGCTCCGGATGGCGGCGCGTGAAGAGCTCGGCCGTGAGGCCGCCCACCGAGGCGGGCACGATGATGAAGGGCGGTTGAAGCCCGGCGCCGTCGATCAGCCGGTGGAGATCGTCTGCGAGCGCACCGATGGTGATCACGGCCGGTCCGGGCTCGCTCCAGCCCGTGCCCATGCGGTCGTACGAACACACGCGAGTGGTTGCAGCGAGCGCCGTCCGCGCGCGTTCTGCGCTGAGCGCTCCGCCGAGGCCACTCGGCTCGAAGATGACGGTGGGTGCGCCTTCGCCGATGCAGAGCAGGTGGAGCCGCCGGCCGCCGACGTCAATCAGGCGACCGGGCGGCGGAAAGCGGGCGAGCGCCCGTCGCGTCGTTACCGACTGATAGATCGCGCCGGCGATCGCGATGACCAGCAGCACGCCGGCAGCGATGAGCAGCGATCGAAGGATCCGGCGGCGCCAGGTCGCGGCCATGGGCGTTGAGACTACAACGAGTCGTGCTTCGTCTCGCGCGTGGCCGCGAGGCCCAGCAGCGAGATCGCACCGGAGGCCGATAGATACAGGCCGACGTACGCGAGCGACGCGTTCGCGAGCTCCGTCGCGATGTACGGCGCGAGCGACGCGCCGAAGATGCCGGCCAGGTTGAAGGTCAAGGAGACGCCGGAATACCGGACGGCCGTCGGAAAGAGCTCCGACAGCGTCGTGCCCAGCGGGCCGTAGACGAGACCGACGAGCGCCATGCCGGCGGCCATCATCACGACCGCGCCGGTGGTGCCCGCGACGAAGAGCGGCGCCAACGCGAAACCGTACAGCACGATCGCCACGTTCACCCACATCAGCATCGGACGCCGGCCCCGCTCGGCCAGCAGGGCCGAGATCGGCACGGTGCCTGCGAAGAAGAGAATGCCGAAGAGCTGAATCATCAGAAAGCGCTCGCGCGTGTAGCCGAGCGCTGTCGTGGCCCACGACAGTGTGAACACCTGCAGCAGGTAGAAAATCACGAACGCGGACAGCGAGATCAGAATGCCGAGCACGACGGTGCGCGAATGTCGCCGGAACACGTCGGCCATCGGCAGCTTCACGGGCGCGCGGTCCTTCAGCGCGGCGGCATACACCGGCGTTTCGGTGATGGTGAGCCGCACGTACAAACCCACGAAGACGAGCGCGGCGCTCGCGAGGAATGGAATGCGCCACCCGAACGAGAGGAACTGCTCGTTGGTCATTGACTTCGACAGCAGCAGGAAGATTCCGCCGGCAAACAGGAAGCCGATCGGCGCGCCCAGTTGCGGGAACATGCCGTACCAGGCGCGCTTGCCCGGCGGCGCGTTCTCGACGGCGAGCAGCACGGCGCCGCCCCATTCGCCGCCGAGGCCGAGGCCTTGACCGACACGGCACAGCGAGAGCAGCAGCGGCGCCGCGAGGCCAATCGACGCGTAGGTGGGCAAGAGCCCGATCGCCACCGTCGACAGCCCCATCGTCAGCAGCGCCGCGACCAGCGTCGTCTTGCGCCCGACCCGATCGCCGAAGTGCCCGAACAGCGCGGATCCGACCGGCCGCGCGAGAAACGCGAGCGCGAACGTGAGGAACGCGCCGAGCCGGGCGATGGCCGGATCGGACTTGGGAAAGAACAGCTCCGGAAACACCAGCACCGTGGCGTTGGCGTAGATGTAAAAGTCGAAGAACTCGATCGCCGTGCCGACCAGGCTGGCGAAGAGTACCTGGCGCGGCGTGTTCACCATCCGGACGGAATGACCAGACCCGAAATCTTGAGGTCCTGTACTTTCTTGTCGCCTTCAGCGACGGTGATCTTCATCCCGACGGCCGCGACTTGTTCGAGAAACTCGGGCTTGTAGTAGTCCGACGGTTCGAAGTCCGTGAGCGCGGCGATGAAGTACTCGCCCGGCACAACGTTCGTGAACCTGAACTTGCCCTCCGTGCTCGCGCGCACGGGCGGGCGAATCCGGCGCGATCGCTGCGACCACATCGTGCGGTCCGCGGGGAAGAGAATGATCGAGAAATCCGGTGTCGGCTTGCCCGCAGCGTCGAGCAGGGTTCCGGAAACCTCAGCGTTCCGGTCCGTGAATGTCACCACCGCGTTCGAGATGTCCTGATTGGGCATGACGTCGAACGCCGTGTCCGCGGCATCGACGCCGGCGACCAGCGCCGATCGGAGCTGCCACGTGACGCCCGCGGTTGGAGTCGCGCCGGGCGCGTAGGCGTAAACCGTATACCGGCCCGGCGTGACGCCTTCGATCTTGAACGTGCCGTCGGGCGCCAACATGCCACTCGACGAGGAGCTGACCGAGATGCTAATCCCGGAGGTCGGCGCTGGCGTCAGTCTGACCTGGACGCGCGACGTATCCGTTGGGGGTTGCAACGTCGTGCCGTCGAAAACGACGCGGCCGGTGATCGTCATGCCCGGCTCGAGCCGCATCGTGATGCCGGTCTGGTCTTCGCCCGTCACGTCGACGTCGACTGTGGCCCACAGCGTCATGGGGCCTGCCGCGCCACGGCCGCGGCCGGCGGGCGCCTGCGCACCTTGCGACGGCGCCGCGCGGGCCGACAGCGTGTAGGCGCCGGGTCGCACGCCGGTGAGGGTGAACTTGCCGTTCACGACCGTCGGCCGCAACATCATCATCGTGTCGAGAAAGAACAACTCGCCCAACATCAACTTGCTGGCATCCACGCGCGGCACCAGATTCAGCTGTGCGCTCACGGCCGGCCGGCCCTCGGGATCGACCACCGTGCCCTCGATGCGCGCGGTAGCGACGAGCTCGGTCGCGAAGTCGATGCCCGTCCGTTCCTGTCCGGCCGTGACCGTCACCAGCGTCGCGCTCGCGACGTCCGTCGTGCCGGGATAGTACACAGGCGCATACGCCATCGCCGGCGCGGGCTTCGGTGGCGCCGTGGGTGCAGATGTCGTCACACCAGCGGCGGACGGCTGCAGCTGCTGTTGTCCCCAGCGCAGCTCCGCCTCCGTGATCGTGCGAAGCTCCGCCGACGACGACAAGGGCGAAGAACGTGCCGACGCGCTGACGACGTAGTCGCCCGGCGCCAGTCCGTAGATCCGGTAGACGCCGCGGTCGTCCGTCGTGCCGCCGGTGCCGTAGATGCCGGACACGGCCGTGCGTTCGCCATTGACGGTCTTGACGGCCGTCGCCTGCACTGACGTGATGAGACCTGGGCCGCCTCGCGGATCGCGCAACGTGCCGGTGATGACGGCGCCGCGCAACATCTTCATGGGCACGGTGACGCGCTGACCGTCGGCCAGCGTGATGGGCGTGCCGATGCCCCCGATCCGCTTCTCACCGTAGGCCGTCGCGACGTAGCCGACCTTGGTCGCGCGCAGCGCCGTGAAGGTGCCGGCCGGCAGGCGCGTAAAGGCAAAACGACCTGCATCATCGGTCACGACGACGCGCTGCATCGAGGCGCCCGCCGCGCCGCCGCTCATGGTGATCGTGGCGCGCCGCACGGGCCGAGGCGTGCGTTCGTCGGTCATCAGCGTGCCGGTGATGATGCCCGTGCCGGTCAGGACGACGCCAGCGCCGTCGCGCGCAGGCTGCTGAGCCGTGAGGACGCCGGCGACGAGCAGCACGGCGCTGAGCGCGATCGCGATGGGTCGAAGGGTTGAAGGCATGGTCAGCTCGTCAGCTAACGAATGGTGCGCGTCGTCAACTGCTGGGTCTTCTTCTCGCCATCGTCGATCGTCACGCGTGTGGCGACGGAGGCGATCGACTCGAGCACCTTCGGGTCCTGCCATTCGACCGTCGTGGCGTCGGACAGAGCCGCGGTGTAGTAAGCGCCCGGCGGCAGCCCCGCAAACGAGTACGTGCCGAGCGTCGATGTCCGTATGCTCCGCATCCGGCGAGCGTTCATCACGCCGCGCTTCCAGTTGTCCGTGTCGGCCGGGAACACGACGACGAGCGCAGTCTTGTCAGACTGGCCCCTCTCGTCCATCACCTGGCCGGTGAGCTCCGTCGTCTGATCGGTGAACGTGATCACGAGACCGGCGATGTCTTCGCCGGTGATCTCGAGCCCTTCGCTCGAGACGTCGCGGCCGCCGAATGTCGCACTTCGGAAGGTCCATCCTGACACTCCGGCGGTGGCAGCGAGGATCGAGGCGCTGACGAGATAGCGACCAGGAGGATATCCGACCGTATTGAATCGGCCGTCGGCTTCGACGCGTTTCGCGGCCGTCAGGATCGACGTTGGCGTCGTGCCCCCAATCGGGTTGATCGACAGCGACGTGCGCTGAATCTGATCGGGCGCCGGCTTCTCTTTGGAGCCAACGAACTCGATGCGGCCGCTGATGCGAACACCGGGCCTCAACGCGACGGTCAGTCCGGCGATATCGGACTCCGCGACCGTGACCGGCACATTGCCCCACAGTGTGGCGTCGGTTGGGAGCGCTGGCGGCGGTGCCGACGATGGGCCCCCGCTCGTGCCCATGCCCATGATCATCCCGTTCGGACCGGACACCTCGATCATGGTCATCGACGACGACAACGCGGACGAGAGTGGTCTCGGGACTCGAATGACTTTGATCGTGTGCTGGCCGGGCGTCACGCCGAAGAACGTGAACGCGCCATGGCCATCCGTGACGGTCGTTGCGCTTTCGAGCCCGGTCTCGGACGAGAACGCCTCCGTGTCCTGCGGCATCAGCCTCAGCCCGATGTTGCGGACCGGTCCGTCCGGACCCGTGACGACTCCCGAGACTTTGACGGCTGTCAGGAGCTTCAATTGCAAATCGACGCCGCTTCGCTCTTCGCCGGATCCGAGCGTGATGACGGTGGCCGTCGTCGCGGTGGACGACGCGGGATAGAACTGCGTCGGGTAGCTCAGAAGTTTGTTCTCATCGAGCGGCAGCGGAGGGCCGCCCGACCCGAAGCCGCGTCCGCCGCTGCTCAGGACGTAGTCGCCGACGCGGTATCCGCCCATCATCGACATCGACGCCGATGCTCCGGAGTTGGTCAATTCGCGATACAGCTCGCTGGTGGTGTAGTTCCCGCCGCTCATCATGAGCTGCATGTAGGCCTCGGACGTGGCGATCGGCATCGCGGACTGCGTCGTGAACACCGCGACGAGGTAGGAGCCGGGAACAAGACTCGGCATGCGATAAACACCGCGGTCATCGGTCGTCACCGTGGGGCCCGAGGCGAATCGGGGCGCGCCGCCCAACATCGTCCTCCGCAAAGAGCGCAGGGAGAGTCCCGGCACCGGCTCACCGGCTTCGTCGAGGATCGTCCCGCTGATGCTGGCGCTCTTCCAGATTCGGATGACCAGATCGCCTTTCTTCTCGTCGTCGCTCGTGAGCTCGAGACTTTGGCCCAGGCCGCCGGGCCGTGTTTGTCCGAGCTGGGCAGCCAGATATCCAGGCGCCGTCGTGCGAATCGTGTAGCGTCCGCGCGAAAGCTCGCGGAACATGAACCGCCCTTGTCCCTCGGTGACGATTTGTCTGGGTGCGCTAGCCGCGGGCGTGCCCCCCGACGCCGGTGCGAGCCCGACGTTGACGAGCTCGATGGAGGGAGCAGTGCCGCCGGTGATCGCGACCACGACGCCGCCGATGGGCCGGCCGCTCGTGCCGTCGACGACCTGGCCGATGACGATGCCCGTGCCCTTCGGTTCTTCGGTGGGAGTCTGGCTGACGCTGCCAGCGACCCCGCCGCTGACGACGCCTCCCTGGCCCTGGGCCGCGAGGCCGGCGGTCATTGCCAACGACAGAACGAAGAGCAGGCGGGCGTGACGCGCGACGGTTCCCATGGCCGGGCCTCCGAAGGTTGAGCGCGTTCTCGTGAGTGCCGAGATTATAGGCTCTTCAGACGCCGCGGGAGATTCGAAGGCCGGTGGAAGGGTGCAGTACGTAGGGCAGACCTTCAGGTCTGCCGGAATTGGCAAACCTAAAGGTTTGCCCTACGTACGTCACGTGGCACGCTTACCGTCCCGGCCGATACTCCCGCTTCGTGTGTCCCTGCAGCTGATCTCGGTAGAAGTACACCTCGCGCAGATTGCCCGTCGCATAGCGGTCGGCCTGGTCGTTGAAGTGCGTGGACTTCGGGTCGCCGCTCTCGCCGCCGGCGGACACCGCGCGGGCGCGGACCCTCGGACCGAATTCGACGACGGCCACGAAGCTGTTGCCGCTGGTGCCGTACCACTTCTTGGTGGTCGGATAGGCGCGGGCGCCGAACGACGCGAGCGATCCCCATGTGGCAGAGGTGAAGCCAACGGGCACGCTCGGCCCGGCGTCATTGAAGGGCTGGACGATGTCGCCGGTCAGGCGCTGGAAGCGGTTGATGTTGCCCCACGGCGTGCGCCACGTGCCGAAGTCGGTCTGCAGCTTGTTCGAGGCGGCCACGAGCGCGCGTAGCATCTGATCGGCCGGCGCGTTCTCCGCACCGCCGCGCCCGCCGCCGCGCTGCATCTCGGTGCCCCAGAAGAGCGCGAGCGACGTCTCGATCGAGCTCACGTGCCAGCGCAGGTTCCACCGGCGCAGCATCGCGATCTGGTCCTTGAGCTGTTCTTTCATTGGATCCGCGACGGGCAGCGCATCCCAGGCGCGCACGAGCGCCGGCATCGGTTTCTCGAACCACGTGAGGTAGCTGTCGTAGGCCGCGGCGAGCAGCGAGTCGAGCGTGAAGCCCCGCTTGTTTTCCAGCACGCGGATGGCGTGGAGCCCGCGGGCGTTCTCGCTGCCGTTGTCGACGTACTTGGGAAAGTCGATCTGTTTCTGGCTGCTCGGGCCGGCCGCGGACCACGGGTAGTTGTTCGTGTTGTAGAGCCAGCCGCTGGTCGGATTGTGCAGCCCGGGCGTCTCGTCGATCGACAGCACGCCTCGCCAGTCGGTCGCGGGATTGCTGCCGTCCACCGGTCGCGTGTAGTCGAAGGCCGGATCGCGCTTCGGGATGAAGTTGCCGTGGAAGTACGCGATGTCGCCGTCGGCGGACGCAAAGATCGTGTTGTTCGACGAGTTCGTGTGCAGCTCCATCAGCTGCCGATACGACTTGTAGTCGCGCGCCTTCGTGCGCTCGTAGGACTGCCGCAAGGCCTTCACCGGTTCATTCATCAGCGCGAACGCGACCCACTTGCCGTTCAGCTCCCGGACGATGGGTCCGTGATGCGTGCTGTACACGGTGAACTTGCGCTCGGCCATGCCGCTGGCGGTCTTGTACGGCACCGTGATGATGCGCGCGGTGACCGCGCGTTCCTCGTCGCCGTACTTGTACGTGTAGCCGTCGCCCTTCTTCGTGACGGTCTCGAGGAACTCGTCGGTGTTGTCGACGGCGCTCGACGTGTGCATCCAGCCGATCCGGTCGTTGAAGCCTTGATAGATGAAGAACTGGCCCCACGTGGCGGCGCCGTACGCGTTGAGGCCCTCCTCGCTCACCATCTGCAGCTCGGAGCGGAAGAAGAAGGAGGTGTGCGGATTGATGAGCAGCAGCGCGTTTCTGGCCAATGTGTTCAATGGCGCGAGCGCGATGCCGTTCGAGCCGCGCGGTTCGTCGTCTCGGTGCGCGTCTGCCGGCGCGTCATCTTCAGTCTCAGTCTCAGTCTCAGTCTCGGGCTCAGTC
>Ga0137427_10000025_pt1 | contig 76196 bp, 63 predicted proteins | sample EasRivERMZT700_2_FD_102309 | JGI IMG/M metagenome (GOLD analysis project Ga0137427, IMG submission 102309) | Soil microbial communities from meander-bound floodplain in the East River, Colorado, USA - East River MetaG ERMZT700_2 | ecosystem: Environmental > Terrestrial > Soil > Floodplain ...
CGAGGCCCACCTCGCGCTGCGCCATCGCAAAGCGCGTGATGGAGTCCATCATCAACAGCACGTGCTTGCCGGCGTCGCGAAAGGACTCGGCGATCGCCGTGGCCGCGTAGGCGGCGCGCAACCGCGCGAGCGGCGGACTGTCCGACGTCGAGACGACGACAACGGAGCGCTCGCGGCCCCGGGGACCGAGATCGCGCTCGAGAAAGCTGCGGACTTCGCGGCCGCGCTCGCCGATGAGGCCGAGGACGACCACGTCCGCTTCGGTGCCGCGGGCCATCATGCCGAGCAGCGTGCTCTTGCCGACGCCGCTGCCGCCAAACACGCCGATGCGCTGGCCACGGCCGCACGTGAGCAGCGCGTCGATCGCCCGCACGCCGGTGCCGATCGGCACGCTGACCGGCTCGCGGGCCATCGGATTGATCGCCGCAGGCCGGAGCGGCGCGGTACCGGTCGTCACCGGCGCCGGCAGGCCATCGATCGGCTGGCCCAGACCGTCGATCACACGGCCAATCAGCGCCTCGCCCACCGGTACGGTGAGCGTGCTGCCGCTGCGAACGATGCGATCGCCTGGACGAATGCCCGTGGTTTCACCGAGTGGCACGGACAGCAAGCGGCCGTCGCGGAAGCCCACGACTTCCACCGCGAGGGTCAGACCCCGTCCGGTCCGAACCTCGCAGATTTCGCCGACGCTGGCGGCGGGTCCGACGGACTCGACCAGCAGTCCGACGACGCGGACGACGTGGCCCGTCATCGGCGCCGGATCGATCGTCGGAATGCGCGAGAGGTACCCGTCGAACGAAAACGGCGGACTAGCTGCCGGCCGGGACGGCATGCGCCTTCTTCTCTTCCTCGGTTTCCTCGCCGAGAAGGGCGTGCGACATCTCACGGATCTGCGTGTCGATGCCGGCGTCGACGGTGCCAAACGACGACTTGACGAGGCAGCCACCACGCCCGACCATCGCGTCGGCCACGACCTCGACGGCGCCCTCGAAGGCCGCGCCCTTGCGCGCGGTCATCATCGCTTCGTAGTCCTCGGGATTCAGATGGATCGTGGCGGCGATGTCCTGGCCGAGCCGATCGATGGCGACCCGCGCCATGCCGGCGAGCAGCTCGGCGTCGGAATCGACCTCACGACGGACGATGCGCTCGGCCATCGCGACGGCGAGCTTCACCAGCTCGCGCTCGGTCTTCCGCATCATGCCGGCGCGCACCGAGGCGATCTCTTCGATCGTCGCGACCAGCCGTCGCAGCATGGCTTCGTTGCGCTGGGCGGCGGCCTGCTGGCCCGACCGGTCCCCTTCCGTGTAGCCCTTGGCGAACGCATCGCGCTCGACGGCGCCGAGCCGCTCGGTCAGGTCGGCGGGCGGATGCGCTGGATCGAGGAGACGCGCGCGAACGATCGGGCTCGCGCCCGTCTTGCCCGCGGCGCCGGGCGCACGGCCCACCGCGTCCGGCCGCGGCCAGCGCACGCGATCGACGACGACGTTCGTGTGCCGGCGCGCGTTAGCTGACATAGGAATCGCCCGAGCCGGCGCCGGTGGTGATCATGCCTTCCTCTTCCAGCTTTCTGGCGATGCCGACGACTTCCTGCTGCGCCTTCTCGACGTCGCGGAGCCGCACGGCCCCGAGCAGCTCCATCTCTTCCTTCATGAGGTCGACGGCGCGCTTGGACATGTTGGAGAAGAACCGCGTGCGGATGTCTTCGCTCGCGCCCTTCAGCGCCAGGGTCAGCGTCCGCTTGTCGGCGCGGTTGACGATTTCGCGGATGCCCGTCTCTTCGATGTGCACCAGGTCCTCGAAGATGAACATCAGATTGCGGATGGCCATCGCCGTTTCCGGCGCGAGCGACTCCATGTGCGTCAGGGCCGGCCGGCTGATGCTGCGGTCGAGGCGGTTGAAGAGCTCCGCCACCGCGCGGACGCCGCCGCGCTGCTCGCGGCCGATCGCCCCGCCGAGGCCGCGCAGACGGTGCTCGATGACGCTCGACACGCGCGCGATGACATCGGGCGGAATCTCTTCCAGATTCGCCATCCGCAGCATGACTTCGGCGCGAAGCTCGTTGGGCAGCTGCTCGAGCACCTGCGCCGCGCTGCCCGGATTCATGTGGGCGAGGATCAGCGCCGTCGTCTGCGGGTGCTCGGCCAGGATGAACTTCGAGAGCTGCTGCGGGTTCGCGTACTCGAGCGACGCGAAGCCGGAGTTCGTCTGCAGCAAGTGGACGATGCGGTCGAAGATGCGCTTGGATTCTTCGGGACTGAGTGCCTTCGACAGCAGCCGCCGCGCCGACTCGATGCCGCCGGCGGTCATGCCGCTCGCCGCGGTGGCGGTGTTGTTGAGCTCGGTCAGCACCTGCTCGCTGACGTCGGGCGACACGGTACCCAAGGCCGCGACTTCGCAGACGATGCGCTCGATCTCTTCCTGATGGAGGTGCTTGAAGATGGACGACGCGCCCTCTTCGCCCAGCACCATCAGGGCAATCGCGGCCTTCCGCGTCCCGGTCATCCGGTCGTCGGCCACTTACCGATCTCCTTCAGCCATCCAGCCGCGCACGATGCGCGCGAGCTGCTCGGGCTCCTGGCTCGCCAGCTTGGCGACGCGTTTCGTGAGCACCGGCAGCTTGCGCCGCTGACCGGTGGCCGCGTCGAGCTCGGCCTCGATCTGTCCTTCCATCTCCTGGACCGTCGGGCCCTTGAGCGATGGCGCCGCGGCGGCGCGCGGCGCGGCGAGTGCGGGGGCCGCGCCCGGCGCGGACACGGTCTGACGCATGATCGGCCTGATCACGCCGAACAGCGCGAACCACGCGACGAGGATGATCGCCAGCGTTCGCAGCGCCGACGGACCGTAGAGCTTCAACTGCTGCATCACGACGCTGGGTGCCGGCGCGTCGGCGACGGGATCCGCGGTGATCGACGGCGCGTCGAAGCTGATGTTCTCCACCGTGAGCTGATCGCCCCGCTGCGCGTCGAAGCCGACGGCCGACTGCACGAGCGTTCGAAACTGAGTGAGCGCCGTGGCGTCCCACGCCTTGGTGGTCGGTGCCGCCGGCGCCGCCCCAGGGGCGGCCGCGGGCGCCGGCACCCGCTGGTTGTCGATGATGACGGCCACGGACAAGCGCGCGAGCTGCCCTTGCGGGCTGATGCGATGGGTCTTCGTCGTGCCCACGGCGTAGTTCGTCGTGTTCTCGGAGCGCGAGCTGCCCGACTGCGCGGTGGACACGCCGCCGTTGAGCGGCGGTGTCGTGACAGGCGGCGTGGCGGCGTTCGCCGCGTTGCCGTTCGGCGCCGTGGGCGTCGCCGGATTCGTGGGTGGCGTGGGCGTCGTCGGCGTCGCGGAGTTCGCGGGGCTCGTCGAGGTCGAGGCGCCCGCCGGTTGATTCGCCCGGGCACCCGCCACGCCGAGCGGGTTCGCGAGCGCATTCGTCTCCGTGCGCGTGGACGTCCCGACGATCACCGAGGCCGGGTCCATCTTTTCTTCGGTGACTTCGACGGCGTCCGCCCGCAGGCTCGCCGCGACGTTGACACGCACGCGGCCCACGCCGACGACCGGCTCGAGCAGCGAGACGACCTTCGCGCTCAGATCGCGCTCGAGCCCCTGCTGCCTGTCGAGTTGGAGACCGGCATTGGCCGCCGTGTCAGTCGCGTCGACGGGTGCGCTCAGGAAGCGGCCGAACGTGTCGATGATCGTCACGGATTCGGGCCGCAGCTGCTCGACGCTCCCCGACACCAGGCTGGCGATGCCACGAACGGTCGTCGCCGAGAGCGCCCGGTTCGGCGACTTGAGCTTCAGGACCACGGACGCCTTGGCCGGTTGCCCCTGGTCGACGAAGAGCGAGTCCTTCGCCATGGCGAGGCTCACGCGGGCGCTCTGTACCTCGGTCAGCGTGCTGATCGTGCGGGCCAGCTCGCCCTCGAGCGCGCGCTTGTAGTTGACCTGCTCGAGAAACTCGGTGGTGCCGAACGCCGGGCGGTCGAAGATCTCGTAGCCGATGTGCCCGGCCGATGGCAGACCCGTGGAGGCGATCTGCATGCGCAGCTCGTCGACGCGCGTGGCCGGCACGCGCACCGAACGGCCGCCGTCGCCAAACTTGTACTCCACCTTCGCGTCGTCGAGCTTGCTCCTCACCGATGCGGCCGTCTCGGCGTCCATGTCGGACACGAGCAGGACGTAGTCCGGCGTCGAGATGAAGTACGCGGACCCGACGACGATCCCGACGACGGCGATGAACGCCGTCGCGAGGCCGAGGATCTGCTTCGCGGTGAGCGAGGCCGCAAGCTTCTTGAAGTGAGCGACGATCTGTTCTGGGTTCACGTTGGACGCAACTGAAAGTGGAAGTCAGCTAGACCGGCATCCGCATCACGTCCTGATAGGCCTGGACGAGTTTGTTGCGGATCTGCACGGTCAGTTGGAGCATGGTGTCGGCTTTCTGCATGGCGATCATCGCTTCGTGCACGTCGCCGGTGCCGTCGAGCATGTTGCCGATCGCCACGTTGGCCTCGCCGGCTTTGGTCTCAACGCTGTTGAGCAAGTGCGTGAGCGTGTCGCCGAAGCCGCCGGCGGCCGGCGATCCGGCCACCTTCGGCGCGCCGATCGTGGGGAGAGAGGAGCGGAGGGCATCAATCGCCATGGTTATTTCCCGAGCTCCAGAGCTTTCTGAATGGTGTCGCGGATGAGGCCGATCGCCGTCAGGTTCGCCTGATACGCGCGCGCGGCGCCGAGCATGTCGACCATTTCTTCCGGCACGTCGACGTTCGGCATCGCGACGAACCCGTTGGCATCGGCGTCCGGGTGCGACGGCTCGTAGCGCCGGCGGAAATCCGCTTGGTCCTCGAACACGGCCGAGGCGCGGACGCCCGAGGCTTGCACGTCGCCAGACACCTCGCCGTTCGCCGGAATGGCCTCCAGCACGATCTCGCGGCGGCGGTACGGCTCGCCATTCGCGGTGCGGGTGGACTCGGCGTTGGCCAGGTTCGAGACGGCCACTTCCATGCGGGCGCGCTGTGCGTCGAGCCCGCTGGCGCTGGCGGCGATGGCGGAAGACAGTGTGGACATCAGCGACCCTCGTTGATGGCGTAGCGAACCAGCCGGAATTTCGCGGCCAGCACGGTTTCGGCCGCGCTGAAGTCCCCCGTCGCCTTGCTGAGCGACAGGAGCTCGCGGTCGATCTGCACGTTGTTGCCGTCACGCCGGAGCGCGAGGCCGGACGCCTCTTGGGTGCGGCGCGGATCGGCGCCGCCCTCGGCGCCGAGATGTCTCGGATCGGTGACCGCGACGGTCATCGCGCGAATCTGGCCGTCCAGCGCTTCGCTGAACTGCACTTCCTTCGTGCGATAGCCGGGCGTGTCGAGGTTCGCCAGATTGCCGGCCGAGACGGCCTGGCGCTGCACAGCACGCGTCAACGCGCGCCCGAGCGCTGACATCACGGCGGCGTCATTGGTGATTTCGGACATCGCACCCTCCTCGTTCACTCGCGATCCGCCGTCGCCATGCGCTCGTTTCACTCGCGGCTTCGGCGGACCCGCCGTAGCTGCGGTCGAAGACCGCGCTTAGCGAAGGCGGGTTGTGCAAGTTGAGTGCCGGACGGGCGAGGCGGGACTTGATCAGTGAATCGGCGGCGACGGTGGGAGCTGAAGGTGTGAGTGTCGAAGGTTCCGTGGGTTCCGAGAGTTCCGAGGGTTCCGGAGGTTCCGTGCTGCGTACGTGCTGCGTCCGAACCTCGGAACCCGCGGAACCTTCGGAACCCCGGAACCCACGGAACCTCGGAACGCACGGAACCCACTGAGCTCTGCAAGGTCGGATCACCGACGCGAATTGCCGGCGCGCCGACACCGCCCTGGCGCACGCGCCCGTGATCTGGCGTCCCGTACGTCGGGCAAACCTTTAGGTTTGCCGGAATTCGGCAGACCTGAAGGTCTGCCCGACGTACTGCCCGTTTCCTTCGGAGAAACGTCGAGGAATCGTCGCAGCCCTGTCAGAAGATCGACCGCCGCCGGGCGACGTGACGGGATGTTGACCACGCGCGCGCCAAACGCCGGCCGGGCGACGCGAAGCGGTGTGCAGTGGCGGGACGCGGTGCGCCGTTCTGGATCTGTATCCGATGTGGCACGCCCGTTGCTAATCGGACTCCACGGAATGTCGGTAATCCGTTAATCGGTTGCCGGCTGGCTGACTTGAACCAACGCGCTGGGTCTCACGACCCGGATTCCGACTCTCGTAAGGAGATCGCCACCGTGTCCGAGCGCCCCCGAATGACCGTCCTGGTTGTGGAAGAAGAAAACGACTCGCGTCAATTGATCGTGGAATCGCTGGAAGCCGCCGGCTTCGCCGCGGCGCAGTCGCCGAACGCGGCGGACGCGCTCGCGCGGCTCGACGGCTTCGCGTACGACGGACTCGTCGTCGACGTCCGGCTGCCGGACGCCGACGGACTCGACGTCCTCGATGAAGCGCTCTCCCGCTACCCCGACATGCGGTGCCTCGTGACGGCCGGCTTCGGCAACATCGAGCACGCGGTGCGCGCGCTCAAGCGCGGCGCCGTCGACTTTCTCATCAAGCCGTTCCACCTGCAGCAGCTCGTCCAGGTCATGAAGACGTCGCTCAGCGAGCGGCGGCTCCTGCGCGAGAACGCCGACCTCCGCGCGCGGCTCAACGAGCGTTTCCGCTTCGGCAGCCTCGTCGGCGCGAGCCTGAACATGAAGCGCCTCTTCACCACCCTCGAGCTGATCTCCCCGATGAACAGCACAGTGCTGATTCAGGGCGAGACCGGCACGGGCAAGGAACTGGTGGCGCGGACGATTCACCACAACAGCCCGCGGCGCGATCAGCCGTTCGTCGCGTTCAACGCGGCGGCGATACCGGAGGGCCTGGCGGAGGCCGAGCTGTTCGGGCACGTAAAGGGCGCGTTCACCGGCGCCGTCAACAGCCGCGTGGGCCGCTTCGAGCTGGCCGACAAGGGCACGCTGTTCATCGACGAGATCTCGTCGATGTCGTTGGCGCTGCAGGCCAAGCTGCTCCGCGCGCTCCAGGAGCGCGAGGTCGAGCGCGTGGGCACGTCGAAACCGCTCAAGATCAACGCCCGCGTCGTGGCCGCCAGCAACTCGGATGTGATGACGCTCGTCAAGGAAGGGACGTTCCGCGAAGACCTCTACTACCGCCTGAACGTCGTGCGCGTGATGATTCCGGCCCTGAAGAACCGCAAAGAAGACATCCCGGTGCTGGCGCAGCACTTCGTGCATCAGTCGTGCGAGAGCAACCACCTGTCGCCGAAGACGCTGAGCCAGGGCGCGCTCCGCATGCTCATGTCGTACGACTGGCCGGGCAACATCCGGCAGTTACAGAACGCCATCGAGCACGCGGTCGCCATGAGCGGCGAGTCGACGGAGCTCCTGCCGGACGTGCTGCCGGAAGAAGTGGTCGCGGCGGCCGGGCCGGCGGCCACGGCGACGTCGGTCACCTTGCCGTCCACGCCCGAAGAGGGCATCAACTTCGCGTCGATGATGTCGCAGATGGAGCGCGAGCTGATTCTGCGGTATCTGCGCAAGGCCGGCGGCAACAAGCGTCAGGCCGCGCGGCTCCTCAGCCTCAGCCGCACGACATTGATTGACAAGCTCCACCGCCTCGGAGTCTCCGACTCCTCGGCGGCGTAGGTCCATCCGTCTTCTGAAACAAGGTGAGTATGCCGATAGCGGCTCGATGACGCTCAAGCACTCAACGAGTGATCAACCGATCGCATGCCCAAAGTGCCGTGGCGCCGTGATGATGCGGTTGACTGTGCCGGCTGAGGCCGATCCGATGTCCACGATCAGCTGGTCGTGCCCGTACTGCCATGCGCAGAGTCACTTTTCGAGTCGCGGGCGCTACGTCGATGTCAGGACACGCGCCAAGGATCAGCGGTGATTACTTAACAGCAATGGCCGTTTCCTGGTGAAACACGGCCACCCACTTCCCCTGTCGCTTGTTCCAGACCGTTGACGCCCAGACGACGGGCGGGATCGGCTGGCCCTGGAAGGTCCCCGTCCCGGTCCACTTATAGAAGTGCACCGCGGTGTTGGTGTCCGACCAGACGATCTTGCTGTCCGTGATCGTCCACCCCGGCTCGATCTTGAGCTGCGCGAGGTTCTTGGCGAAGTCGAGCGCGGTCGTGGCGCCGGCGGCATCCAACGACCACGCGGTGTCGGCCACGAGGGCCTTGAACGCAGGGACGTTGCCCTTGGCCACTGCCTCGTTGACCTTCTGCTCGTTGAGGATGACCGCCTGCTCCATCGCCGCGCGATCCATCGTGGCCGAGGACTGCGTCGGCCTGGGCGCGCCGAGGCCGCTCGTACTCTGAGCCGCCGCAGTGGCGACGGACGCGAGGAACAGCGCCGCAACGAATATCTGTTTCATAGCCTCTCGTTCCCTCCAGGAAACCGAATACACCGAAAAGTATATGGCAGCCGTGTCGCGCGGGGCTTCAGGTTCGGGTGGCGCGTGAGGCCCGGAACCTCAGGTAGAGCGGAGGCAGCAGAAAGAGATTGAGGACCGTCGAGGTCACGAGACCGCCCAGAATCACCACCGCGAGCGGGTGCTCGATTTCCTGACCCGCCTTGTCGCCGCCAAACGCGATCGGCAGCAACGCGAGCCCGGTCGCCAGCGCCGTCATCAGGATGGGCGCGAGCCGTTCAGTGGCGCCGCGCATCACGAGGTCGCGGCCAAACGGCATGCCCTCCTCCTGCTCGAGATGGCGGAAGTGGCTGACCATCATGATGCCGTTGCGGGCGGCGATGCCGATGACGGTCACGAGGCCCACGAGTGAGCCGAGCGACAGTACGCCGCTCGAGAGGAACGCGGCCGCGATGGCGCCGACCAATGCGAAGGGCAGCGTGACGAACACCAGCAACGCGAGCCGCGCATCGTTGAAGTCGACGAGCAGCAGCAGGAAGATCGCGAGGAACGTCAGCGCGGACATCGCCATGAGCCGCCGAGACGACTCCAGCCGAAGCGCGTACTCGCCGAGCACTTCGGCGTGATAGCCCTCCCCCAGCGACAGTTCCTGCAGCCGGGCCTCGATGTCGCGCGCGACCGAGCCGAGGTCCCGGCCGCGTACGTTGCACGTGACGTCGATCTTTCGCGAGCCGCCTTCGCGCGTGACCTCGCTCATGGCCGGCGCCACCGTCACCCGCGCGACGGCGCCCAGTGGAACGTCGACGCCGCCGGGCACCGGAATACGCAGCGCGCGGATCGATTCGGGACTCCGGCGCAACTCCGGCGCTCCTCGGACGACCACGCCGAAGACGCGCTGCTGGTCGTAGAACTCCCCCACCTTCGTGCCCTGCACGAGCGTCGTCACGGCTCGGCGAACGTCGCCGGGCGTGAGCCCGTACGGCGCAGCGAGATCCGGTTGAAACTGGACGTCCACCTGCGGCACGAGGACCTGTGACTGCACCTGAATGTCCGTCGTCCCCGCCACGCCCTCGAGCGCCTTCTTGACCGCCGCGGCATTGCCCTGGAGCCGGTCGATCTCAGGCCCGAAGATGCGCACCACCACCGTGGCGCTCGCGCCCGTCAGCACTTCCTTGATCCGTTCGCGAAGATACGTGAGGAGATCGCGCTTGAGGCCCGGGTATCCGTCCACCACGGCCTGCACCTTGGCGACCGTGGCGTCGTAGTCCACCGACGGATCGAGGCTGATCCACAGCTCCGTGAAGTTCGGCCCGACGACCTCGTCGGCCACTTCGGCGCGGCCGATGTGCGAGCCGAAGTTGCGCACGCCCGGGATCGCCATCAGTTCCACACTCGCCCGCTGGGTGATCCGCGTGCTGGCCTCGAGGGACGCGCCGGGCTTCTCCACCCAGTGCATGAGGAAGTCGTACTCACGGAAGTTCGGCAGGAGTTCTTCGCCGAGGAACGGCACCGCGGCCATCGTCCCGGCCAGCAACGTTGCCAGCAGAGCGCCGGATACGGCGGGCTTGTCGATGATCCGCCGGAGCAGGCCTTCGTAGAGGTGCTTGAGCCGTGTCACGAGCACAGGCTCCGTCGCGCGGGCGCCTCTTCCCCTCAGCAGCAGGAGCGCCATCGCGGGCGTGACCGTGAGCGCGACGAGCAACGACGCGAGAATCGCGAACACATACGAGAGGGCGAGCGGCCGGAAGAACGCGCCGGACAGTCCTTGCAACGTGAACACCGGGAAGAACACCGCGATGACAATCAGGGTGCCGTACAGGACAGCGCTCCGAACTTCGATCGACGCGTCGAGCACGACCTGGATCGCAGGCCGCGGCGCGGCCGCCTCACGATTCAGGCGCAGGCGCCGCACGATGTTCTCGACGCCGATAATCGCGTCGTCAACGACTTCGCCGAGCGCGATGACGAGACCAGCCAGGACCATCGTGTCGAACGTGCCGCCTTGGTAGCGCAGGAACCACGCCGCGCCCAGCAGCGAAAGTGGGATCGCGACGATGCTGATGAGCGCCGTTCGCCAGTCCGCCAGAAACGCGATCAGCACGAGCACGACGAGCACACAACCGAGAATCAGTGCGCGGTTCAGATTCCTGAGGGACGTCTCGATGAACGTGGCGGGACGAAAAATCGTCGGGTCCACGGCGATGTCGCCGAGCGCGGGCTGGAGGTGGCGCAAGGCCTCATCCACCCCGCGGGTCACTTCGAGGGTGTTGGCGCCGAGCTGCTTCTCGACAATCAGCAAGAGGCCCGGCACGTTATTGATGATGGCGTCGCCAATCGGCGGCGGGAATCCTTCCGTCACGGTGGCCACGTCGCCGAGGCGGATCGGCGCCGAGGCGCCCGGTCGCACGACGATCTCGGCGAGATCGCGGGCGGTGGTGACCGCGCTCCGGTGCGCGATCGCAAACCGCTGATTGGGCGTGTCGATGAACCCGCCGGTCTCGGCCGAGACGCCGTTGCGCGCCGCGGTCATCACATCCGCGAGCGTCACCGAACTGGCGTGCAGACGGTCCGGATCCACCAGCACCTGGAGCTGACGATCTCGCTGCCCCCAGACCGCGACGTTCGCGACGCCCGGCACGGCCATCAATCGCGGCCGAATCGTCCAGAGCGCGGCCGTCGTCAGCTCCATCTGGGAGAGCGTCTTCGACGTCATCCCGATCTTCATCGCGCGGCTCAAAGACGACAGCGGCGACAGCAGCACCGGCGTGTTCGCAACAGCCGGAAGACTCCGGCCGACGCGCGCGAGCCGCTCCTGTACGAGTTGACGCGCCTGCATGAGGTCCGCGCCCGGCTTCAGAATCAGCACCACCGAGGAAAGACCCAGCACCGACTTCGATCGAATCGTCGCGACGTCGGGCACGCCGGTGAGCGCGCTTTCAATCGGCACACTGACGAACGATTCCGTTTCGAGCGCCGAGAGTCCCGGCGCTTCCGTCTGAACCTCGATCAATGGCGGAGCGAACTCGGGGAACACGTCGAACGGCACCGATCGAATCGCGCTGGCACCCGCGACGGCGGCAAGCACAGTCAGGACGCACACGACGATCGCGTGCCGGAGCGAGAGCGAGACCAGCCAACGCAGCATGATCTACTTGCTCACGTAGAACTCGGTGCCGTAGAGCTCGGCGGCGCCGACGATCACGACCGTGACGCCTTCCGCCAGGCCGCGCGCGATGATCACGTTGCTGCCGGCACGCCCGCCGAGCTCGACCCGGCGCCGTGCGAACTGATGCGGTGCGCGCTGCTCGTAGACCCAGGTGCCGCCGTTGACGTCGTAGACGACGGCGGACTCAGGCACGACCAGCGCACGATCCTTCGCTTTGAGCGGCACGCGGACGGCCAGGCGTTCGCCGGGCCTGATCGCCGGTCCGCTCCCCGGCCACTCGAAGAACAAGTCCACGCTGGCCGCGCTCGGGTTCGCCATCGGGGGCCCGGTCACACGCTTGGCCGATCGCCACGGGCCCGTCGTCTCTTGTCCCAGCGCGGCGACCATCGCCGCCTGGGTGGTGTCGAGTGACGCCAGATCACCGACGTAGACAGCCGCCCTGATCCAGAGCACGTCCGTCTGCGCGAGGTCGGCCACGGCCGCGCCGGCCGCGACCGTCTGACCGCTCGCGGCACGAAGCTCGGTGATAAACCCGTCGAACGGCGCGGTCAGCACCATCTCGCCGTTCGGTCCGACGGGGAGCCGGCCCGCGGAATCGAGCTGTTTCCGTGCGGCGTCGGCGGCGGCCGCGGCGACGGCGCGATCGGCCTGGGCTTCCTCAACCGCCTTCGCGCTGGCCGATCCGTCTTTCAAGAGTTGCTCGAGCCGCTGCACGCGCTGTGTGGCCTGGGTCAGTCGCGCCTGCGCTTCCTGCACAGCCCGCTCGGCTTCGCTGCGCGCGTCGCGCTCCGGTTGCTGCAACGGCACGAGCTCGAAGATCGCGTCACCGCGGCGCACGCGACCGATGGTCGCCGCCGGACCAGGTTTCAGAATCCCGGCGACCGGCGCCGTCACCTGCACCGATCTGCCCGGCGGCACGATCGTCTCGCCGCCAACCGTTCGCGTGAGCGACACGGGTTCGATGGCGATCTTTTTCGTCTGAATGGCGAGGTGCTTTTCCGCCTCGGGAGACAGCGTCACGGTGGCGAGGTCCGCTTCCGGCTTCGGGCTGTCCACCTTGGCAGCCGGTGCTAGTTTGGCGGCCGGCGACGATCCCGGCGAGGGCCCACAGGCCGCACACACGCCAGCCAGCAGACACAACGTGAAACCCGGTAGTCGGGACACATGCTTCATGTCGTCATCTCGATCCGCAGGTCCTGCCAATGGCCTGCTCCAGTCGTACGATCGCGCGGTTCACACCGAACATCGCATCGATCCGCGTCGCTTCGACCTCGATCAGTCGTTGACGCGTGTCGAGCAATGCCAGCAGCGAAATCTCGCCGGCCGTATAGAGCCCCTCGGCCTGCTGACGCGCGGCGGTCAACGACGCGGCGACATCGCCGCCGAGCAGGCGCTCGATGTCCTGTGCTTCTTTCAGTCCGATCATCGCAGTCGCGATCTCTGAAGACACGAGCGCGCGCATCGCGAGATACCGGCGACTCGCCTGTTCGAGCTCAGCGGCCGCACGAGCACGGCGTCCCTGGTTTTGCGACAGCACCGGAAGCTCGATCATGACGCCGGGACCCATCTCGAATCCCTCGATGCCTCGGCCGTTTGCGTCGAGCAGCGCCGTGAACGCCACGATCCGCGCGCGCTCGAGACCGGCGCGCGCGCCGGCCGCTTCGATCTGCAGCTCGGCAGCGCGCACGTCGGGGCGAGCGGCCAGCGCGGTGCGGAACAGCTCCGGTCCCGGCACACAATTGTCGGTCGTCGAGACCGGAGGTGCGGTGAGACTCAGCCGTGTCTCCGACGCCTGTGGATCGAGACCGAGCCATCCACGGAGCCGCGCCATCGCGAGATCGCGCGCGGTGACGCGCGTGAGACGTGCGGCCTCCAGTCGCAGCTGATCCGTCCGCGCGAGCCGGGCCTCGAATTGACTGATGTCGCCTGCACGGAGCCGCCCTTCGGCGAGCGTCGCCACTTGCGCCGCGACCGCCGCCTGCTCGGTCGCCAACGTCAGCCGCCGCTCCGCGACCAGACTCTCAAAGAACGCCAACCGAACGTCGGCAATCAGCCGAAGGCCGGTCGCCACAAGCTGTCCGGCAGCCGTCTCGGCGTTGAGACGCGCGTCCTCGATACGTTTCGGACGCTGCCACAGCTGATCGACAGCGAACGTCGCGACGAACTCGAGTTGTTTCGGGCCCCAGGGAAAGAGCAGCGACAGCACGGGGTTCTTGAGGAGACCCGCTTCAATGAGATCGGCGCGGGCGATGCCCAGCGACGAGAGCGCGACCTGAAAATCAGGGTTGTTCCACAGGGCGATCGCGACGGCCTCGTCGATGCCGAGGCCATCGTCGAGCGTGGCCCCCGGCGGTGGCGCCCACTCGCGGCCGGGCACCGGCAGGCCATGCGCGTCGACGCGGGCGCGTGTCGTGATTTCGGTGGCAATCCGTGCTCGATCGGGGGCGATCGGTGTGGCACAGGCGCATACGCTGCCCATCGCCAGCGCGAGCGCGACGCCCGATCGTCGATGCAACACCCTCATGCGTCCCAGAGTCTATCTTCGGACCAACAATTCCGGCAGAAGGTTGGCAGTTCGCGCGGATTACAATCGACTTGTGAAACGCGGATCTGCGGCACGACTCCGACACCCGCGCGTTTTGGCGGTGGCACTCGCGGCTACGTTCGGACTCCTCTCGAGCTGCTCCCGCAACGACGAGCCCGAAGCGCCAGCCGGCGCGGCGGCCGTCAGCGTCTCGACCTCGGTCGCACGCATGGGCACGATGGTCGATCGCATCACCGCCTCAGGCACCGTCGTCGTCTCACGCGCGGCGGAGTTGATCGTGTACGCGCCGGAGTCGGCCCAGATCGCCGAGATTCCCAAGCAGGAAGGCGACCGCGTCGACGTCGGCGACCTCCTCGTGCGCTTCGACATCGCGTCCGTCACGCTGGCCGTGACCACGGGGGAGCTGGCGGTCTCTCAGGCGTCGGCGCGTGTCGAAGCGGCCAAGGCCGAGCTCGACAAGATCGCGGCTCTCAGTGAGCGAGGCATGGTCGCCCGTGTGAAGCTCGACGCCGCGCGCGCCGATCACATCGACGCGCAGGCAACGCTCGGTCGCGTCACGGGCGAGCTGAACGCCGCCAAAGCACGAGAAGCGCAGTCCGAGATTCGCGCGAAGTTTGCCGGCGTGGTCGCCCGCCGATGGCATGGACCAGGCGACTTGGTGATTCCCGCCGACACCGACCCGGTAATTCGGATCGTCGACGAGACCCGGCTGCAGGTGTTGTTGCCGATCTCCAAGACCGACCTCGCGCGGCTCAAGCCGGGCCTCCCGGTGACCGTGGCCGCGCCGGGCTTGCCGGGTGAACCCGCGACGATCGCGTCGATGCCGGCCGTCCTCGAACCCGACGTGCGCACCGCCGACGTCCGGCTCTCGTTCGCGGGTCCGACCGCGCTCAAGCGTGAAGCCGTCGTGGATGTGGAGATCGTGCTCGAAGCGCGGCCGGGCGTGCTGATCGTGCCCCGGCGGGCCCTCCAGCGCGAAGAGGACGTGACGTACGTGATGGTGGCGGGCGACGACAACCTCGCGCATCGTAAACCCGTGCAGGTCGGCTTCACGACGCGCGACGAGATTCAGATTGTCTCAGGCCTCACCGCCGGCGAGCGCGTGATCACGAGCGGACTCGATCAAGTCAGCGACGGGGCCGCGATCATCGTGGGAAAGTGAATTTGGGGATTGGGGGATTGGGGGATTGGGAGATTAAGACGAACGGAATCTCCCAATCTCCCAATCTCCAAATCTCCAAATCCTGCTCACTTCGTCCCCTTGCTTGTCTCGAACACAATCCGCCACTGCCCACTGGGCGCGCGTTTCCACACGCGAGCCCACGTGCCGTGCTGTGGCGGCGTCGCGTCGTAACCGCCGAGCGTCATCCCGAGATCATCCGAACCCGCACGCCGGGATGTCGCGACCGTGTAGCGCACGGACTGCCAGTCTCTGCGCGCCCAATCGGTCACCGCATCGCGCCCGACGATGGGCATGACGCCGTCGCGGTGGACGCGCACTTCGTGCGAGAGGCGCGCCTGCCATGCGGCGCCGCCTGACGCGACGCTCTGCTCGGCCGCGTCCATCGTCTCGCTCGGGCTGCCGGCGGTACCGGCGTCGGGTTCCGGTGCTACACGAAAGGGACTCGCGTCTTGCCAGACCGACGGCAGCGCGATGCCTTCGTCGAGCCACACGCGCCACGTGCCGTCGGCGTGACGCTTCCACACGCTGAAATAGGCGCCCTTGCCTTTGATCTCTTTCGTGAGGACATCCAGGTTCGCGTAGCCGCCGGTCAACCATCCCAGCGAGCCATCGGCGGAGACATGGCCGGTGAACGGCGCCCACATCAACGTGGTGAGCAGCGGCAGCTTCGGCGGCGTGAGCTGCAGCAGCCCGTCCTTCGCGCGCACGGCGGTCACCTTCGTACCGTCAGCCCCGGCCTGGATCGACACGGCATCGTCGGCGAAGTAGGTGAGAAACGCGTCGCGAACGCCGATCTCGAGCGCCGACGCGGCAAACGCGCGCTCGGTGGCGACCATGCGCTGAATGGCCTGGGGATCGGAGGCTTGCACGAAGCCCGTGACGACAGCCAGGACAATGGCAGGCAGCTTCATAGGGCGATTGTCGCATTCTCACGCGGAGACGCGGAGGGTGCGTGATCACGCGGAGGACGTGGAGCCACGAAAGTCCGACGTGACGGCAGTACGGTGCGAAGTTCTGGTAGTGGGCTACTTTGATTTGATCGCCCGATACCCGACGATCAGCAGACCAGCACTGCATCCGACCACGAGTCCGATGAATCCGAGGCTGAAGCCAGCGACTATTGGCGGGCCGAACTGAGGATTCGACCACAGCGTCACCGCCAGACCGACGACGGCGGCCACACCGACCCATCCAGGCACGCGACGATAACCCTCCGTCATGCCGCCATCGTCTCACGGGAGAACCCGTCGCTGATGCGGGCTCTTTTCGATTCCTTCTTGACCAGAAGGGCGATCAGGTCCGGCACACTACCGAAGTCCTGTGACCTGTGAGATGAGGAAATCTCCGCGTCTCCGCGTGGTGTTTCTCCGCGTGCTCCGCGTGATGATGACGGCCTCCGCGCGCCACGCGTGCGGCATGGCACTGTCAGTGCCGTGTCGCGGGTCCCGTGAGCTGTTGGTGCACCTGCAGGTCGGCGGCCGTCGCGACGAGCGGGAGCCGCAAGGTGGCTCGGCACCCGGGGCCGGCCGCGCGAGGCTCGAGTGACATCGTGCCGCCGTGCGCCTCGGCAATCTGGCGGCTCAACGCGAGGCCGATGCCCGATCCGTTCGGCTTCGTGGTGAAGAACGGCACGAAGAGGTTGGACGTGTCGGGGAGGCCGTTGCCTTCGTCCTCGACGTGCAGCTCGAACCAGTCGCCGGTGGACTTCCAGCTCACGCTGACGCCGCCGCCGGTCTCGAGCGACGCGTCAACCGCATTGCGCACGATGTTGATGAGGAGCTGCTCGAGCTGATCGGAATCGACGATCAACCGGATGTCGGGCGACGGCCGCACGGCCACCGGCAGCCGCTTCTCGAGATCGACGATGCGATTCGCCAGCTCCGTCACGCGCAGCAGCTTCGGACGCGGCTTGGGCAGACGCGCGAGCTGGGCGTAGGCGCGCAGGAATCGTCCGAGCGCGCCGGAGCGCTCCTCGATGAGCGACAGCCCCTGAGCCACTTCGCCGCCGCGCGGAAAATCCGGCGCGCGATCGACGATCCGCCGGAGGGAGTGCGCGATGGACTTGATCGGCGTGAGCGAGTTGTTGATCTCGTGTGAGAGCACACGCACGATGCGCTGCCAGGCCGCCTGCTCTTCTTCACGCAGCGCCTGGCTCAGGTCGGCCATGACGATGAGCGTGTGCGGCCGGCCCTCGCGATAGAACACCGCGCGCCGGACCTCGTAGCGGCCGCGCCGTCCGCCGAACGATCGGTCCACGAGACGCCGCGCGTCGCCGCCGAGGTATTCCTCGAAGCCGAGCGACGCTGCGGGCATGCCGGTCAGTTCCTCGGCGGACTTCCCGACCAGCCGCTCGGCCGCCTTGTTGGCGACGAGCAGCTCGTTGTTCGGATCGAACGCGAACACCGAGACGCCGATCTCCTCCATCACGTGCGTGAGCAGCGCGGTCGACTCGACGGCTTCCGTGCGCTGGCGCTGGAGCGTCGTGCCGAGGTCGTTCACCTCGCGCATCACCATCGCGATCGAGCTGCCGGGTCTGGCGACGAGGCCGCGGATCGAGTAGTCGCCCTCGCGGAGTGCCGCGAGCAGATTGGTGATCAGGTTGAGCGAGCGGATGGCCAGCTGATGCGCCGCGGACGCGGCGACGAGCCACGCGCCGAGGACGAACACCACGAGCGTCCATTCCACTTCGGGTGTGAAGTCCTGCCGGAACAGCAGCACGAACGCGAGCACGACAGCCGGCAGCCCGCCGGCGACCACGAGCAAGGTGAGCGCCAGTTCGAGATTGCGCGCTCGAGGCGCGCCACGCCGATGAGACAACCGATCAGACATGTTCGATATGAGTCACACACCCGGGAGACGCGTGGCCTGCACGATGCATTGTGATCATCGGGATTTTATTAAGACGTCCGAACATCGCATTCCGTTCGCTTCGACACGACGTCGGCGCGTGTCTTTTGCGATTTGTTTACAGTCCGAATTGCTGCAGTCTCCGGTACAACGCACTGCGACTCATCCCCAACTGTTCGGCGGCGCGACGCACGTCACCCGAATGTCGCGCGAGCACTTTCTGGATGAACAGTTTTTCCGCCTGCTCGAGCGTCAACTCGTCCGGCGCCGCCGCCGGGCCCGACGACGTCTGCAGTCCGAGATCGGCCACACCGATCAACCGCGTCGGCGCCATCAGCACGGCGCGCTCGATCGCATGACCGAGTTCGCGCACATTGCCTGGCCACACGTGCCGCTCGAGCGCTTGTCGTGCGTCGCGATCGAACCCTTCGAGACGGCGGCCGTACTTGTCGCGATACCGCGCGAGATAGTGTTCCGCAAGCGGCCAGATGTCCTCGGGCCGCTCGCGCAACGGCGGCAAGTGGATCACGACCGTATTCAGACGGTACAGCAGGTCCTCGCGAAAACGTCCGGCGGCGATCTCCGCCGGCAGATCCGCATTGGTCGCGCTGATGACACGGACGTTCACGTAGATCACGCGTGAGGACCCGACTTTCTGGACCTCGCCGGTCTGGAGCACCCGAAGCAGCTTGGGTTGCAGCTTGCTCGGCATGTTCGCGATCTCGTCGAGGAACAGCGTCCCCTCGTCGGCCAGCTCGAAGCACCCGATGCGATCGGTGCGCGCGTCCGTGAACGCCCCCTTCACGTGACCGAAGAGCTCGGATTCGGCGACGCCTTCCGAGAGTCCGCCCGCGTTCATCGTGACGAGCGGCTTGGACGAACGCGACGACAGCCGGTGCAAGAGGCTGGCCACGACTTCCTTGCCCGTGCCGTGCTCGCCCGTGATGAGCACGGACGCGTCGGACGCCGCGACGCGCTCGATCGTCTCGCGCACGCTCTTCATCACCGCCGCTTCGGTGATGAACGTCGGCAGATCGCGGCGCTGCAAGCGCGCGTTCTCTTCCTGCAGGCGCCAGCTCCGGCGCAGCGCGCGGCGCAGCTCGAGCTGTGTGTGTACGGCCGCGAGTAATTTGTCGTCGTCCCACGGCTTCTCGATGTAGTCGCGCGCGCCCCGCCGCATCGCTTCGACCGCGCCCGCCACACTGCTCCATCCCGTCATCACCAGCACCGGCAGCGTCGGATCGATCGCCTTGATCCGATCCAACAGCAGGAAACCCTCGTGGCCTGAGGTCGTGTCACGCGTGTAGTTGAGGTCGATCAGGGCCACGTCGAAATCAGCTTTCTCGAGGGCAGCCACGAGCTCGGAGGGCGAGGTCGCGGCCGACACGTCATAGCCCTCTCCCCCCAGCAGGAGCTTGAGGGCATCGAGGATGTTGATCTGATCGTCGCCGATCAGGACGCGGCCGGAGAAATGTGCAGACATGGGAGAGGAGGCGGTCGGCATCGGTCAATTGGCTCGGTCGAATCGTTCGCTAGTGGGCGATGTCACTCGAAAATACGGCGTGCGGTCGTGGCATCGCAACTCGGAGTCCCGAAAATGGGAATTATCGCCGGTTTCTCGGCTCATCTGCCCCTGCTGGCAGAGTAAAAGAAAACAGCGTGCCAACGCCCGAAAACCTCGCCGCCGGCAGCTTCGGAGGCCGCGCCCCACCTTGGCACGTCGCTTGGATCGAAGGGTTCAGTGTCTCGGCGCATCCTCGTCGCGGACGACCAGACGGACATCCTGCAAGCATTGCGTCTTCTCCTCGGCGACGCCGGCTTTGATACGGACCTGGTCAGCTCGACCGACAGCGCCATCGAACGAGTGACCAAGCAGCCGTACGACCTGCTGCTGATGGACCTCAACTACTCGCGGGACACCACGTCCGGACGCGAGGGTCTCGACCTGCTCGATCGCGTGCGGTCGCACGACGGCACGTTGCCCGTCGTCGTCATGACCGGCTGGGGCACGATCGAGACGGCCGTCGAGGCGATGCGCCGCGGCGCGCGGAGCTTCGTCCAGAAACCGTGGGACGACGCCACGCTCGTCGACGTGGTGCGGCGAGAGATCGAGGACGGCGCGGCGTCGCGGCGGCGCGATGCCGGCAAAGCACGCGACAACGAGGAAGCGCAGCAGATTCAGCGGGCGCTCTTGCCGGCGACGATGCCGCAGCTCGATGGCTGCACGCTGGCGGCGCGATGGATGCCGGCGCTCGGCCTCGGCGGCGATTGCTACGATTTCCTCCGCTTTGCGCCGACGCGCTGCGGCGTCACGATCGCGGACGTCGTGGGCAAGGGCCTGCCGGCCGCGCTGCTGATGACGAACCTTCAAGGAGCTGTGCGCGCGTTCGCGACCGATTCCGCCGTGCCGCACCACGTGGCCACGGCCGTGAACCGGCTGCTGTGCCGCCACATCACGTCGGGCAAGTTCGTGACGTTCTGCTACGCGATCGCCGACCTGCGAACGCAGACGCTCGCGTATGCGAACGCGGGACACTTTCCGCCGGTGCTGATGCGCGCGAACGGCGAGATCGAGCGGCTGACCAATACGGGCCTGGTCCTCGGCATCGCGCCCGAATGGACGTACACGACGGCGACGACGCCGATCGCGGCCGGCGATCGGCTCGTGTTCTACACGGACGGCATCACGGAGGCCATCTCGCCTTCCGATGAAGAGTTCGGTGATGCGCAGCTCGTCAGCCTGATCCGCGCGCATCGACGCGAACCGGCGGACCGTCTCGCGGACATCGTCACGGGCGCGGTCGCGACCTGGACCGGCGGCGCGCCGCAGGATGACGCAACGCTGATCGTGATGGCGGTAGACTGATCGGCGTGCAACGTCTGCCGCTCGCGCTCACACTGATCGTGGCCGCTTCGACCGTTCTGCCAGCCTGGCAAGACCCTCCCGCGCGCAAACCGGACGTGATGTTCCTGGCCACGGATCCCGTGGTCGTGCGCGCGATGCTCGCGCTGGCGAAGGTCACGAAGCACGACGTGGTCTACGACCTCGGTTGCGGCGATGGGCGCCTCGTGATCGCCGCCGCGAAGATGTACGGCGCGCGTGGCATCGGCATCGATATCGATCCGGCGCAGATAGAGATCGCGACGGCGGCGGCCAAGGCCGCGGGCGTGGCGGACAAGGTGACGTTCCGCGCCGGCGACATCTTCGATCCGTCGGTGACGTTCACGGACGCGACGGTGGTCACGCTGTTTCTCCGGCAAGACCTGAATCGCCGGCTGCGCCCGCGCCTGCAGCAAGAGCTCGCGCCGGGTACGCGCGTCGTCTCCAACAGCTTCGACATGGGCGACGAGTGGCCGCCCGACACGGCCGAGCAAATCGGCAACTTCGCGATTTATCTCTGGACAATTCGTTAGGTTGTTCAAGACATCAAGTACGGGTAGAGAAGAACACTGAAGTACGGGTGGAGACTGAAGTACGGGTGAAGAAGAACCCTGAAGTACTTCGTGGCCCCTCCCGCCCGTACTTCATTGTTCCTGTCCACCCGTACTTCGTGGTCTTACCCACCCGTACTTCAGAGTTCTTCTCCACCCGTACTTCCGTCCAGTCTCCGTGGTACCCTCTGCCCTGAACGCCTAAGCGGCCCGCTCGGGCCACGCGGGGGACCCAATGTGGCGCGAACGTGCGCCGATGGGGCGAATCCGGCGCCGTGCCGGACGAGGATGACGTCCCACCTCGAGCCCGTCAGCTAACCCCGTCGGCGCTGGGAGGTCCACTTGCCGTCCGGTCCGGGCGCGTCATCGTTTCGGCGTTGGCTGCTCGTCGATCACACCGATCCCGCGTCTCGTCTGAAGCACCAGTCGCCGTGGTGGCAGGTCATGTGCCTGACGGGCGTCGACTACTTCTCGACGCTCGGATACCAGCCCGGCATCGCCTTCATCGCGGCCGGCTTCCTCTCGCCGTTCGCCACGTTCGTGCTCGTGCTGCTGACGCTGTTCGGCGCCTTGCCGGTCTACAACCGCATCGCGGCGCTCAGTCCCAACGGTCAAGGGAGCATGTCCGTCCTCGAGGAGCGCTTGCCCCGCTGGCGCGGCAAAGCGGTCGTGCTCTGCCTGCTCGGGTTCGCGGCCACCGACTTCGTCATCACGATCACGCTCTCCGCGGCTGACGCGACCGCGCACCTCCTCGAGAATCCGTTCGTGCTGGCGGGCGCGCCGTGGCTCGAGCATCGCATGGGCGTGACGCTCGTGCTGCTGGCCGCGCTCGCGGCGGTGTTTCTGCGCGGCTTCCGTGAGGCTATTGGGCTGGCGGTCCTGCTCGTCGGCCTCTATCTCGCGATGAACGTCGTCGTTATCGGCGCCGAGCTGGTGCTGCTCTGGCAGCACCCGACGGCGGCCGCGGACTGGGGCGCGAATCTGTTCGCGCAAGAACCCAATCCGATGATGATGGTCCTGCTCGCCGTGATCTTGTTTCCCAAGCTGGCCCTCGGCCTGTCGGGGTTCGAGACAGGCGTCGCGGTGATGCCGCTCGTCGCCGGCAGCGGCGAGACTCAGGGCGCGCAGATGCTCTCGCGCGTCGCCAATACCCGCAAGCTGCTGCGAACGGCGGCGCTCATCATGAGCGTCCTGCTCATTGGCAGCGCGCTCGTCACGACGACGATGATCCCGGCGGAGGCGATGCGAACCGGCGCGGCGAAGGGCCGCGCGCTCGCGTATCTGGCGCATCGGGATCTTGGCGAATGGTTCGGCACGGCGTACGACGTCACCACGATTGCGATTCTCTGGTTTGCGGGCGCGTCGGCGATGACCGGCCTGCTCAACCTCGTGCCGAAGTACCTCCCTCGTTACGGGATGGCACCCGATTGGGCGCGGGCGGTCCGGCCGCTCGTCATCCTCATCACGATGATCGGGTTCGTCGTCACCGTCATCTTCGACGCCGACGTCGAACAGCAGAGCGGCGCGTATGCGACGGGCGTGCTGATGCTGATGACGTCGGCGGCGGTCGCGGTGATGGTCGCCCAGCCGCTCAGCCGCGGCCGGTTTCTGCCGATCACGCTCGTCTTCATCTTCACGACCGCGCTCAACATCTACGAGCGGCCCGAAGGCATCAAGATCGCCGCCTGGTTCATCGTGGCCATCATCGGGTCGTCGCTGATTTCACGCGTGATGCGATCGACCGAGATCCGCATCGAGGGCGTCGACTACGACGAAACCGCGCAAGAATTCGTCAGGGACGCGGCCGGCCAGAAATCACTCCGCATCATCGCGAACCGGCCTGACAGCGGTCTCCGCGAGGAATACGCGGGCAAGTTGGACGAAGCCCGGCGATCGCACCATCTGCAGCCCGACGATCTCGTGATGTTCCTGGAAGTGCGGCCGGGAGACGCGTCCGAGTTCTCGGACGTGCTGCACGTCACGGGCGCAAAGGTCGGCGAGTTTCGCGTGCTGCGCTGCACGAGCCCCGCGATCCCGAACGCGATCGCCGGCCTCCTCCTCAACCTGCGCGACCGCACGGGCAGCATCCCGCACGCGTACTTCGGCTGGACCGAAGGCAATCCCATCGTCTATCTGCTGAAGTTCCTCGCCTTCGGCGAAGGCGACACGGCGCCGGTGTGTCGCGAAGTGCTCAGGCAGGCGGAGGCGAATCCGGAGCGGAGACCGAAAATACACTTGGGGTAACTAGCCCTTGTCTTTCTGCACGTCCTCCAACGTGTCCAGCAGCGCGACCTGCGCAGGATTGATCGCGACGCGCGCGTCAGCGAGCGAGAAGAACTGAACACGATCCAGTTCCGGCACGGTCAACCTCCGTCCTGACCTGGGCGGCCATTCGACGATGGTCGTGTTGCTGACGAGTTGAGCGGGATCGCATTCGCCTTCGACGGCCCATGCGTAGACGCGTTTGCCGGACTTCTGCGTCACCGACCCGAGCGAGACGAACGGGCCCGTCGTATCGAAGCCGGTTTCCTCCTTGAATTCCCGAATCGCCGCGTCGAGGTGTTCCTCGCCAGGGTTCACGCCGCCCTTGGGAATGCTCCACGCGCCGGCATCGCGGTCGGCCCAATACGGACCGCCAGGATGGCCGAGCAAGACCTCGATCCGGCCATCAGAGCGGCGGAACATGAGGAGACCCGCGCTTTCTTTACCACCGGGCATTCACGCGGAGGGTACAACAGGCGGGATCGAAACAGGCAGCGGCGGGTGGCAGAGCCACCATCGCCGCGCCAGACAGCCACGACACGACGAGTGCCAGCGCGATCTCGCGAGCGCAAAGGCCGCGTAGTGAACGTGTCCGGCCATAGAGAAAGCAGGCTTCGTGCCAGTGCCATCGTGCGCAGGCAGGCGACACGACGCCGTCTGGAGACCTCGCCAGATGTCGGCGCGCCGTCTCAGGCGCAGGTCACCTGTCGAGGAACTGGACTCGCCGCAGCCTCAGCGCGTTGGCGATGACCGACACGGAGCTGAGGCTCATCGCGGCCGCGGCAATGATCGGACTGAGCAGAATGCCGAAGACGGGATAGAGCGCGCCCGCGGCAATGGGGACCCCAGCGGCGTTGTAGACGAACGCGAAGAACAGATTCTGTCGGATGTTGAGGACGGTCTGGCGCGAGAGCCGGCGCGCGCGGGCGATCGCGCGGAGATCCCCTTTGACGAGCGTGACACCGGCGCTCTCGATCGCGACGTCCGTGCCCGTACCCATCGCGAGCCCGACGTGCGCCTCGGCGAGCGCGGGGGCATCGTTGATGCCGTCGCCCGCCATGGCGACCCGGCGTCCCGATTTCTTCAAGCGCGTGATGGCCGCCGCCTTCTCGCTCGGCGAGACCTCGGCGATCACCTCATCGATGCCGAGCCGCTTCGCGACGCCCTGCGCCGTGGCCGTGCTGTCGCCCGAGAGCATCACGAGCCGCAGGCCCTCGGCGCGCAGCACCTTCAACGCCTCCTTGGTCGTGGCTTTGATCGGATCGGCGATGCCGAGAGTGCCCGCCGGGCGGTCATCGATCGCGACGAACACGACCGTCTGTGTCTCGAATCGCATCCGCTCCGGCGATTGCGCGAACGTCGTTTCATCGACCTTCTGATCGCGCATGAACGCCAGATTGCCGACCGCGACCGCGCGATGGTCGACGCGCGCGCTGACCCCGCGCCCCGGCACCGCGCGGAAACCTGACGCCGCCACAACCTCGAGGCCGCGATCCTTCGCGCTCCTCACGATCGATCCCGCCAACGGATGCTCGCTCTGCACCTCGACGCTCGCGGCCAGTCGAAGCACGTCCTCCTCGGTGAAACCCGGCTGCGCGGCGACCCACGTCACCTGCGGCTTCCCTTCCGTGAGCGTGCCCGTCTTGTCCACGACCAGCGTGTCGACCGACTGCATCAGCTCGATGGCTTCGGCGCTCCGGAACAGCACGCCCATGCTCGCGCCCTTGCCCATCGCGACCATGATCGACATCGGCGTCGCGAGGCCGAGCGCGCACGGGCACGCGATGATGAGCACGGCAATGGCGTTGATGAGGCCGTGCGCCAGCCGCGGCTCGGGGCCGAACCAGCTCCACACCGCGAACGTGACGACGGCGGCGATCATGACGGCGGGCACGAAATACGCCGAGACCCGATCGGCCAGCTGCTGGATCGGCGCGCGGCTGCGCTGCGCCTCGGCCACCAGCGCGACGATGCGCGCGAGCAACGTCTCGGACCCGACGTTCTCAGCGCGCATGACGAAGCTGCCGGTGCCGTTCACCGTGGCGCCAATCACGCGGTCGCCGGCCGTCTTCGCGACCGGCATCGATTCACCGGTCACCATCGACTCGTCCACGGCACTGGATCCCTCGACGATGACGCCGTCGACGGGCACGCGCTCACCGGGTTTCACCCGCAGGCGATCGCCGGCGATGACGTGCGCGAGCGGCACCTCATCATCAACAGCGGCACCCGACGATCCGAGGCGATGCGCAGTCTCGGGCGTGAGCCGGAGCAACGCGCGGATCGCCGATCCCGTGCGGCTGCGCGCGCGCAGCTCGAGGACCTGCCCGAGCAGCACCAGCGTGACGATCACTGCCGCCGCCTCGAAGTAGACGGCCACCTGCCCGTGCGCACCATGAAACGACGCGGGAAACAGACCAGGCGCGAGCGTCGCGACGACGCTGAAGACGTAGGCCACGCTCACGCCGAGTCCAATCAACGTGAACATGTTGAAGTTGCCGGTGCGCACGGAGGCGATCGCGCGCTCGTAGAACGGCATCGCCGCCCAGGTGCAGACCGGGGTCGCGAGGATCAGCTCGAGCCAGATCCGTCGGCGCATCGACAGGAGTCCACCGAGCTCGCCGCCCGGCAACATCTCGGTCATCGCGAGTACAAACACCGGCAGACTCAGCGCCGCCGACACCCACAGCCGGCGCGTCATGTCCACCAGCTCGTGGTTCTCCGGCTCCTCGGCCGTCACGTCCATCGGCTCGAGCGCCATGCCGCAGATCGGGCACGCCCCCGGACCGCGCTGGACGATCTCCGGGTGCATTGGGCAGGTGTAGTCGACGTCGTGATGCGAAGGAGCCGGTCGCGCCGAAGCCGGAGGCGAAGGCGGGCCCGGCCTCCGTACGAATGACACCGGCGCCGCGGCGCTCATTGGAGCCGGTCCCCTTTTCAGCCAGCCATCCGGATCCGCCGCGAACTTCGTGCGGCATCCGGCGGAGCAGAACCAGTACGTCGTGCCGGCGTGTTCGTACGATGGCTTCGCCGGCGAGGGCTCCACCGTCATGCCGCAGACCGGATCGATCATCCGGTCAGTATGATTCATCTCCCCAGGCGCATGTTCCACATCCGGCCCATCGATCCGGCCGGAGGCTGCAAGCGAAAGTACACCTGCACCGATCCGGGGCGCGAGCCGTAGACAGGCCGCAGCGCCTCCGGCACGGCGTAGGCCGTGACTGCGCCTCCGAGTGAGAAGGTGAATGCCCGCGTGTTCCAGACGTTGCGGTCGACGCCAACAGTAAATGCACCGACAGTGTCTCGGCGCGCTTCGTCCGCGGGTGTCGCCGGCGGAGCGCCGGTCTCGAGCAGCGCCGTTTCGACCTGAACGGCCTCGGCACGCCCGAACATCGACGTGCGGCCCACCGCGTACGTGAATTCACCGAACACGGCCTGGCGATTCGCGTGCTCGGTCACATTGATCCCGTAGCCGACGGTCACGCCGCGCACGCTCGCGCCGTGCGGCCGCCACCACGAGGCCGAGGCGGTCGTCCGTTGAATGTTACCGGGCTCGAATGACTCGGGCTCGACGAGGTGACCGGTCGAGACCTGCAGCTCCCACTCGGCCGTGGGCCGGAACGACACGCGGCCAGACACGGAGTTCATCGCGGCGAAGTCGAATCCCCAGCGATGGTCGTCCGGCTCGTGGCCGTTGAACACGGATCCTTCGGCCGTCCATCGTCCGTGCTCGACGCCCGCCGTGACGACGCCAAAGCTGATGTGGGTCGAATCGAACGTGTGATGTCCGAGCGGCGCGAACGGCAGCCCAGCGGCCGAGGGGCGATGCATGAACGCGACCGGCCCCAGCGCCGGCTCACCGACGGGCCCGCCGGCGATCGTCAGGCTCGTGCTCTGGCCGATCGGCACGCGCCACGCCACGGCAAGCTGCGTGAAGAAATCGTGCGGGTGTTGATAGTCGATCAGCGGCGCATCGTCGAAGGTCTCGCCAGCTTGAAAAATCTCGCGATAGCCTCTGCGCCCGACGATCGCCGGATCGAGGCTGAACATCGCGTTGAACGTGAGGCGCTGGCGTCCGACCTGCTTCGACGCCATGCCCATCCACCAGTTGGGCGCAATGAACCGATCGGTGCCGCCGCGTGGTCCGCCTTGCTGGTTGTACAGCCCGTACAGCACGCCGTCCTGCATGAACATCCAGGCCGGCGATGCCCCGTGCACGTGCTGCGCCTGGGCGCTCTGCGGCGGCGGGTCCGGCGATGTCTGCGCCCACGCAGACGATCCGCCAAGCGCAAGCGCGCAGCACACGCTCGCAAACACGAACACACTCGTCCGACGAAACATGATCTTCGACTCCGTGAAACTGGTGACGGTACGTAGGGCAGACCTTCAGGTCTGCCTCTGCCGCCGTGGGCAAACCTGAAGGTTTGCCCTACGTACAGTTTGCGTACGTTGTTCGTCTCAGAGTCGAAGCGGGGCGTGAGAGGACTGAGGCAGGCGTTCGAGCTGCCCGGCCACGGTGTCGTGAGCGATGGAACGATTGTCGAACATATGCGCGCCGCATCCGGCATCGGCGCGGAGCAGCAGCGGCGCCTGAAGCCGTGTCGTGGACGCGGCCACGAGCGCGGGCGCCGGTGCGTGTCGGCTGCAGTCATGCGTCGCCGACAGCGCCACGCCGTTCGCCGACTTCTGCTGGTGGCAGGCCGGCATCCCGGATCGGCCGGCCAACGGGTCGTCACACGCCGCGGCACACCACGCGTACAGCGACGGCGTGACCGCGAGCGCGACGATGATGCCGGACAGAAGAAGGCGGCGCATGCGAAGACGGTCCCATCATATCGGACTGACCTCGGGTGCCGGGCCTTCGTCTACTATTGCCGGCATGGTCCTGCACAAATCGCTCGTGGCAACGGGGATATGGCTCGTCATCCTAGCGGCGGCGCCACAGCCGGCGCCGATCAAAGCGCTCCGTTTCGGACATCTCTGGAACGGCACGCGCCTGTTGGACAACGCGACCGTGCTGGTCGACGGCTCGAAGATCGTCGCCGTTGCTGCCGGTAACGCGACGCTGCCACGCGGGGCGGAGGAAATCGACCTGCGAAAGTACACCGCCCTTCCCGGTCTGATCGACCTCCACACACACATGACCTATTACTGGGATCGCGCCGAAGGCACGACGCCGCTGCGGCAGCCACGGCGGGCGCCGGCGCAGACGGCCGAGGTCGCGTTCGAGAACGCACGCCGCACGCTCGAAACCGGCGTCACGACCATTCGCGATCTCGGCGCCGGCGGCGGCGCCGACTACCTCATGCGCGACGCGATCAACGCGGGCCAGAAAGTGGGGCCGCGCATGTTCGTCGCGGGCTCAGGCCTCTCCGCGCCGCGCAATACCACGAACACGCTCGATCAGTGGCGCGAGCAGGTCGCGGCCCGTGTCCAGGCCGGTTCAGATTGGATCAAAGTGTTCGGATCGCGCGGCAGCTATCAGAGCGTGGACACGACGCAGACGTTCACGTACGACGACATGAAGGCGGTCGTCGATGCCGGGCATGCGGCCGGCAAGCGCGTGACGATTCATTCGTATGGCGCGTCAGGCGTTCGCGACGCGGTCCGCGCCGGCGCCGACTCCATCGAGCACGGCATCGAGGTCGACGACGAGACGTTCAAGGAGATGGTGAAGCGCGGCACCGTCTGGGTGCCGACCATCGATCACAACCGCTACTACGTCGACGCCAAGGACGACTTCGCCTTCGCGCCGGAAACGATTCCGCCGCTCCAGGCCTACATCCAGAAGAACTTCGAGGCCACGAAGCGCGCGTTCGAGCTCGGCGTGAAGCTCGGCATGGGATCGGATGCCGTCTTTACGGGCTTCGGTCAGAACACCGGTGAGCTGCGGTGGTTCGTCAAAGCGGGCATGACGCCGGCGCAGGCGCTCGCGACCGCGACGACGACGGGCGCGGCGCTTTTGGGTCGCGAGAAGGATCTGGGCCGCATCGCGACCGGCTACCTCGCGGACATCGTCGCGATTGAAGGCGAGCCGCTGACGAACATCGAGGATGTAATAAGAGGAGTCCGGTGGGTGATGAAGGACGGGAAAGTCGTGGTGGACAAGAGATAAGACAAGAGTCCGAAGAGTCCTAAGAGTCCTAAGAGTCCTAAGAGTCCTTGGCATCCGGACTCTGGACTCTCCGGACTCTTTGGACTCTTTGGACTCTTCGGACTCTTCGGATTCTTCGGACCCTTAGGCCGTCCGATCGTCCCATCTCCACTTCGCATCGTTCCCGACGAGATGGACGCCACCAATCCACCGATCGATGCCATTGACGCGGATGTGATCGGTGTCGCCGGCCAACACGTCCTCGCCGAGATCCGTCAGGCCCATCTCCGCTTTGTGCTCAGGGCATGAACGGCCGTCGTCGTCGAACGTCAGGAGCGGCTGTCGCGCGCCGGCGAGCCCGCGCGCGAGGTGGATGAACGACGAGTCGCCCATGAAGATCCGATCCTCCATGCGCTGCGTCGCACAGAAGCAGTCCTCGAACGTGTGGTGCCCATCGCGGAGCGCGCGAAGGATCTGGCGTTCGCTTCGGGAGAGGCCGCACGACGTGGACGGGTACTCCTCGAGCAACCGCGTGAGCGCGCCGTGCAGATACGGAAGCTCGGGTTGCGGGCCGTCGCGCACGAGCCGCTCGAGCGTCGCCGGTGAATCGGCGCACACCGCGCGCCACGCTTCCGTGCCGGACGCCACTTGCAGCGGCGTGACCGGCGCGCGTCCGGGATACATCGCCGCCAACTCCTCTGGACTCATCGGTCCCAGGTAGCGACTCGACTGAATCAACTGGACCCGCGACGCGGCGCTCGGATGTCGCGAGAGCCACTCGAGATGCCGCACGAGCAGCAGCTGATCGAACAGGTCGTGCTCGAGCCACAACACGATCTCGTCGTATCCCTGGGAGCCGGCGAGCAGATGATCCTGGTGACGCAAGCCGCGCAGAATCACATCGCGAGAACCGTAGCCCGCCTCCGCGAGGTACCGCGCGCGCGCCTGGCGAAACGATTCGGTGCCGGGATCGTGTGGAACGGGACCTTCGTAGAGGACGTCGGTCCAGGCCAGGAACTCGCCCGGGAGGCCGGAGCGCTCGAGGCCGGCCCGCGTGGTGTCACCGTTGAGCAGGTGCAGGACGGGCAAGCAGGGAGTATTCGCCCGCCACCCTCGTAGGTCAAGCGTTGTTCCGAAAGGGTCCTGCGGGACGGCGCGCGCGGAGCCGCTCCAACATGGTTTCGATCGAGCGACGCACATCGACCATCATCGGCTCCCCCTCGCTACCGCGATCGCGGCCCGGTGGGACTTCGATGGCCTCCCCCACTTCGACCACGGCATGGAGCGGCCCGTGGACTCGCACCTTGTCCGTCAGGTCCTCTTCGAATCGCTCGACCGTCTCGAGCAGGCGCTCCGGCGTCGGTGTGCCGGCCACGTAGTGCGGTGGGTAGCACGCGAGCTGTTGCGCGAGGTAGATGTCCGCGAGCTGGCGCCATCGACGCGCGCGCTCCGCTTCGTCCACTTTGGCTGCGGCCATGTCCGGAACGATCGCCGCCCGCAGACTCTTGATGCGCCCGATGGTCTCCGGCTCGCGCTTGCCCTTGAGCCACTCCGCTTCAAGCGGCACGAGCAGATGATCGATCAGACGCGCGAGGCGCTCACCGATGGGCGCCGATTGCGCCTGGCCCGTGTACTCGATCTCCTTGAGCGTGAGCAACGCCGCGCCAACTCTAACGATCCGATCCGCCATGGGCCGGCCGATCTGTGGGTTCCAGCTGAGCCGGCGCTCGATCTCTTCGAGCACCGGTCCGATCGCCGGGCCGATTTCGCCGCCGAAGAAGTAGCGGATGGCCACCGGATGCACGACAACCTTGCCCGGCGTGGCCAGGGCCGCGCGCTGCTTCGCGGCGTTCCGCGCGATGAAGATCGTACCGTCCATCATGTGATTCAGCCGATCGTTCGATCTGGAGACGCTGCCTTCAGGAAAGAGCACGAGCGGGCGTCGCGCCTCCGTGAGGATCTGAATCGCGCACTTGAGCGCCTCGCGGTCCAGCCCTTCGCGATACACGCTGAAGACGCCGACGCGTTTCAGCACCCACGCATGCACGCGGCTCTCCATGAAGGCGTGCCAGCTCGACATGACGTGAATCGGCGCGCCGACCGCGTCGCCGAGCGGAAACAGCACCATCGGATCGCACGGCCGGCAATGGTTCGGCGCGAGCACGATGCCGTGCCCGGCCGTGACCGACGCGCGCAGCCGCTCGACGCCGAGGAGCTCGTACGAATGCACGCCGTAGTGAGACCGCAGGCGGCGCCGCAGAAACAGGCCGTTCAGCACCCGCGCCCAGAACGTCCCGCGGTCCGGCGGAATGAACGTGTAGGGCTTGTCGATGACGACGTTCTGCACGACGGGCGCATCGTACAACGGACTTCCCAACCACAAAGCACCCCATGGAGAACATGGAGGAAATGCGCTTAGCTCATGGAGGACAGAGAGACGAACGGTTTGGTTTTCGGCCTACACGCCGCGCGGCGTCGGCGGCGATGTCCAGCAGCCCGGCGACACCGATCTTTCCCAGGTAGTTGCCCGCCACGGCCAGCCACGGCGGCAGTGACGATTGCGCGGCCACCGTCGCGAGCACTGCCTCGTCATAGATCGGAATCGCCTGAGGCCACATCGTCGCGTACGCATCGATCGGGACCGCGTCGATTCCCGTGAGCACACGGCGGTCCGCTCGCATCGCCGCCGCAAGCGCCGATGCATTCGCCGCACCGCTCGGGTAGATCCACGTTTCCACGCGGAGCGATCCGCGGCGCGCGAAGATGTCGGCGTCAAAACGCACGCCGAGTGCTGCGATGCCCTCCGCGCGTGGAAATAACACGCCGAAGCCGTGCAGGTCGTTCTGGTGAGGCTCGAAGAACGCGGTCACTGGCGACACCGGCGCCCGCCGGATTCGTGCAGCCGCGGCGGAGAATCCTGGTGCGTGGCGCGCGAGCAGCCGCGCGGCCGAGGCCGCATCGGTCGCGACCACCGTGTGGCGTGAGGGGTCGAGATCATCGGCCGTCATCGTGGCGCCGAACCGGAACGTGACGCCGCGCCGGGTGAGGACGGCATGCAGCCGTTCGATGAGCTGGCCCATGCCCTCCGGCGGCGCGATCATCTGCCGCCGGCCTCGGGGCCGGCTCGCCGCGATCGCCCGCGCCGAGAGCGCGTCGGGCGGACTCGCATAGATGCCGTGCAGCGCCGGACCGACGAGCCATTCGGTCGCGGCCACGCCCAGCACACGCCGGCCCCACGTCCCGACCGTGTCATTTTCATTGGCGCGGCTGCGCCGCGCCATCCACGCGCCCGCGAACCGCACGGCGGTCGAGGCCGTTTCGATCGGCGACAACGGCCACGTGCGCGCGCGGCCATCGCGAAAGATGTAACGGCGGCGGCTCGACGGCAGCGGTGAGCACGGCGTGAGATCGAGCGCCGCGAAGATCGCGTCGACGCGCGCGCTCCGCACGAACGCGCTCGCGCCCGTTTCGACCGGACCATGCGGCGTGGCGATCGTCTGGATCAGGCCGCCGGGCCGCTCGGCCGCGTCGATGATGGAAATCGAGACGGAGTCGCCGGCCTCGGCGAGATACCACGCGGCCGCAAGTCCCGACAGCCCGGCGCCAACGACGAGGACGTCGCTCACACCGCGCGGGAGTAGAGAGGTCCGGTGGTCGGCGCCTCCTGGAAGTACGCGTCGAACACGGTGGCGACGTTGCGCAGGAACGGCCGGCCCGCCGGGAGTACGCGGAGCTCGCGGCCCTCGATGGCGACGAGGCCATCCTCGATGAATGCCGCGACCGCCGCGCCGACAGCGGGTACGTCGCGGTCATCGAGCGTCGCCCGGAAGCTCGTCATCACCTGCAGGATGTTCGCCCGCCGCTTCACGTCGTCCGCGCTGAGCACGTGGCCGCGCAGCGTCGGGATCTCGCCGGCCAGCACGCGGCGCTCGTAGTGCGCGAGCACCTTCTCGCTCTGGTGATAGCAGTCCGGCGTTTCGGAAATCGCGCTCACGCCGAGGCCCAGGAGCGCCGTCGTGTGGAGCTCCGCGTAGCCCATGAAGTTGCGGTGCAGGGTCCCGGACGCCGCCGCCTGCGCCAGGCCGTCGGCCGGCCGCGCGAAGTGATCGGCGCCGATCTCCACGTAGCCGCCGGCGAGGAGCCGCGTGCGCACGACCTCGTAGAGCGCGCGCTTCTCGGCGCCGACGGGAATCTGATCGTCGCGAAACTTCCGTTGCGCGGGCTTGATCCACGGCACGCGCGCGAAGCTGTAGACCGCCAGCCGATCCGGCGCGAGCTTCAGCACGACCTCGGCGAGATCGGCCATCGAGGCCAGCGTCTGTCCGGGCAATCCGTAAATCAAATCGAAGTTGATCGACTCGAACCCCACCGCGCGGGCGTAGGACGTGAGGTCAGCCGTGACCTCCACGGGCTGCCGCCGGTTCACGAGGTTCTGCACCTCTTCGGCAACGTCTTGCACACCGAGCGAGACCCGCGTGAGACCGCGCGCGCGCAAGGCGTCGAGATGCGCGTGGGTGGTCACGCGCGGATCGACCTCGATCGACCCCTCGAAGCGACCGTCGCGCGCCGGCAGCCTCGCGGTCAGCCCGTCAATCAGCGCACCGAGATCGCCGGGCGAGAGAAACGTCGGTGTGCCGCCGCCAATGTGAAGCTGCCGCACCGGACGCGCCGCGAGCGCCGGCTGCGCGCGCAGGTACAGATCCAGCTCGGCGAGCACCACGTCGACGTACGCACGGTCGCGGCCGTGGTTCCTCGTGATGACCGTGTTGCAGCCGCAGTAGGTGCAGAGCGATTCGCAGAACGGCACGTGCACGTAGACCGAGAGCGAGCTCTCGCCGCCCGGCGCCGCGCCCAACGAAGCGATCCATCGATCGCGCGTCGGCGTGTCCTGCCACTGCGGCACGGTCGGATAACTTGTGTACCGCGGCACCGCGACGTCGTACTTGGCAAACAGATCTGCCGGCATCACTGGAACGCCTCCCGCACGGCGCCGACGAAGCGGCGCACGTGATCTTCCGAAGTGCCGGGGAGCACGCCGTGACCGAGCCCGCAGATCCATCCGCGTCGGGTGGCCACGTCGAGGCGGCGAACGGGCTCGAGAAAGGCGGCGATCGCGGCCTCGAGGTCGTCGCGGCCGAGGAGCATCAACGCCGGATCGAAATTGCCCTGCACGAATCCCGGCACCGGCCGATCGGCGAGCACGGAGGCCAGGTCCCACCGCGCGTCGACGCCGAGGCCCGCCCACGGTCCGCCCGCGAGGCTCGGCATCTGCGATGGATGGGAGCTCTTCGCATAGTACCCAAGGCGCTGGGGAAATGCGTGGGCGAGCGTGACCAGATCCGGCGCGATCTGCGTGCGGAAGCTCGCCGGCGACAGCTCGCCGGCCGCCGTGTCGAGCACCATGACGACGTCCGCGCCGCCTTCGAACTGGAGGCGGATGTTCTCGCGGAGCAGCGGCACGAGACGATCCGCGAAGTCGCGATACATCTGCGGCGATGCCTTCGCACGTGCGAGCGGACCGGCGTGCGTACCCTCCATCGCGTACACGAACAGCGTCCACGGGCCGCCGACGAATCCCAGCAGCGCCTTGTCCGGCGGCAAGATCGCGCGCGTCGCCGCCATCGCGTCTTTCTGAAACATCAACCGCGGCAGCGCCTCCTCGATCGGCCGGAACGCCCGCAGGAGCTCCGGCGTAAGCGCGGCATCGAGCGACGGGCCACCCGACTCGTAGCTCAATCCAAACCCGACCGCCTCGAGCGGAAACAGGAGGTCGCTGAACAAAATGGCCGCGTCGAAGTCGAATTCCTGCACCGGCGCCAGCGTCACCGCGGCGGCGAGCTCGGCCGTGCGGCACAACGCCTCGAACGAGTGCTGCTTCCGCATGGCCTGGTACGAGCGCTGGTAGCGTCCCGCTTGCCGCATCAACCAGATCGGCGGCACCGGCATCGGTTCGGCGGCGAGTGCGCGATGAAAACGGGTCACGGCGTCTCCCCCGCCGCGCCGGCATCGGCGGCCCATTGATAGCCGATGCCGCGCACCGATCGAATCAGCCGGCCGTCGGCGTCACCGAGGGCCTGTCGCAGCCGGACGATCGTGTTGTCGACGGCGCGCGCGGTGGGAAACCGGTCCTCGCCCCAGACGCGATCGAGAATCTCCGAGCGGCCGATGACACGCGGCGCCGAATCGCACAGGAGCTTCAGCACGCGTCCGTCACGCGCCTGCAGGAAGCTGGGCGCCTCGCCGTCGCGCTGGACCGACATGGCGTCGAGATCGACCGTGAGACCGGCCCCGTCCACACGAATCGTCCGGCGCGTGTGCTGCGTCGTCAGCACGTGCCGGACCCGCAGCATGAACTCCTTCAAGTGAAACGGCTTCGGCAGGTACTCGTCCGCGCCCAGCTCGAAGCCCTCGAGCCGGTTCTCCGCGGAGTTGAGCGCGGTCATGAACATCACGGGCACCGCCGTGTTCCGCTTGATGTAGCGCGCGAGGCCGAAGCCCGATCCGTCCGGCAGCATCACGTCGAGAATCGCGAGGTCCCAGCCGCCGGCGTCGATGCTCCGGCGGCCTTCGGCGAGCGTCTTCACCCATTCGACCGCCAATTGCTCCTTCGTGAGCCGCTCGGCCAGCGTGCGTCCGAGCGACGCGTCGTCCTCGACGAGCAGCACGCGCGCCATCAGCGCACCTCGGCCAACTGGAGCACGACGGTAAATCCCCGCGCGCCGGCCGAACCGAACTGGAGGTCGCCCTGCATCCGCTGCATCAGCTGCCGGCAGACGTGGAGACCGACGCCGGTGCCGCTCGTCACCGCCGGGCGGACGAACGGCTCGCCCAGACGTCGAACCGTTTCGGCGGTGGCGCCGCGCCCATCGTCGGTGACGGTCGCCACGACGCGGCCGCCGGCCCCGCGCTCGATGCGCACCGCCAGGGTGCGGGCGCCGCCGTGCACGGCCGCGTTCTGCAGCAGATTGCGCACGACGCTCTCGAGCGCGCGCCGATCGGCGAGCACGAGCCCGTCGCCCGCCACCGTCACCGCCATTTCGGGCCAATCGCCGGCAATGCGCGTGACGAGCGCCTGCAGATCCACCGGCTCGAGCATCAGGTCGCCGTGCGGCTCGGCGAAGTACAGCGAGTTCTCGAGCTGCAACTGCAGCCGCCGCGCATCCATGAGCAGCCGATCGAGGTTGGGATTACCGGCGGCCGCCGGCAGATCCTCGCGCAGGATCTCCGCCTGCAGCTGCAGACTGGCCAGCGCGGTCTTGAGATCGTGCGTGAACGACATGAAGAAGGTCTGCACGGCGCGCTGCCGAACCTGCTCGCGCCGGATCGCGATGACGATCGCGAGGCCACCGGCGAGGACGAGGCCGAGCAGGAACGTCCCCTCCCACACGAGCATCCGCTGCACGTGCCCGAGCTCCACGGCGGCCTGTCCACCGAGATCGCGCAGACGGTTGGCCTGCTGCAGGCCGAACACGAGCCACCACGTCGCCAGCGACAGTGTGAGGGCAAGCCACAGCACGGCGGCGAGATAGGTCAGGACGCTCGGAGTCGCTTTCGATCGAAACCTCACGACACCCCTACCCAAGCCCCAACCGTCTCGCATGCCGTGCCCCGTACGTAATGATGTAGGCTGCGCCGGCTCGCCGGATCACATGCCAGGTTTCCAGGAGCGCGGCATCGAAGTTGGTCAGTCCCTCCTGGCCCAATAGCACAAGGCTCGCGAACTCGCCGCTCACTTGGTACGCCCCGACCGGCCGGCCGGTCGCGTGTCCAATCGGACCGATCAGATCGAGCGACGTCACGCCCGGTTTCACCATCAACAGGTCGGCGCCCTCGTCGGCGCAGCGCACGCTCGAGGCGATCGCGTCTGAACGTGACCGGACATCGATCTGGTAATGGCGGCGATCGCCGAACATCGGCGCCGAGCTGGCGGCTTCCCGAAAAGGTCCGTAGAGCTGGCTCGCGAACTTCGTGCTGTAGCTCATGAGCGGGATGCGCACGTGCCCCGCGCCGTCGAGCGCCCGGCGAATGTGCGCCGTCCGGCCGTCCATCATGTCGCTCGGGCTCACACCATCGGCGCCGGCGGCCGCCGCATCGATCGCCGCGGCGGCGAGGGCATCGAGTGTGGGCGCCAGCTCGATGCGGCCGTTCCGATCGAGCAGCGCGCAGTGGCCGTGATCCGTCGCCGAGCACAGGCAGATGTCCACCCACAAGCACAGCGACTCGCCGAACTTCTGCTTGATGGCCGACACGGCGCGGCGCAGGTGCCGGAACTCGAGGTCCCGGCCACGCTTGAGCGCCGGAACGGCGAACAGCAGGAAGTTGCGCACGCCAACATCGAGATCGTGCGCGATCGCATCCAGCGCACCTTCGACGCTGTGCCGTGCGTTATCGCCGAGTCCCTTGACCGGCTCGCTGGCCGGCAGGTTCTCCACGACAAAGATGGGCTGGACGAGCTGCGCGACGGAGAACGTCGTCTCCGCCAGCAGGTTTCGGATATGGGCCGACTGCCGTAAGCGCATTCGGGACCAGGGCGTGGCAATAGGAGCTGGGGGGGGAGTCATCGCGTGACGATCATGTACCAGTCGTTGCGATCGAGCCAGACGCTCGTCCGGCCCGAGGGACCGAGTGCCTCGCGAATCACGCGACGAGTCCGGCCCGGTCCGCTCGCGTGCCAACGGGACGCGATCTCGGGGAATTTTTCGAGCGCCCTCAGAAAAAGGCTGCCGCTCGTCCAGTAGAAATGCGTCCGGGCAGCCAGATCCGCCGGCAGATTCTCATCAACGACGTAGGTCGCGAGAGCGGTCGCCTCACGTGCGCCCACCCGAGCGGCGGCTCCGGCATGCGTAAGGCGGTGCCATCGCACAGCGCGACCTGCGATCGCGTCGATTCCAGGAACCTCGTCGTCGCCCAGCCCATCCGTGCAGCCGTGCACCCACACACCACGAGACGCGAGCGCGCGCCAGGTGGCCGTCCCGGCTGCCCACACCAGACGATCCGGCGGCACGGACCAATCGAGCGGTAACGCGTGCTCGCGCGCGACCCAGTAGCCCGCGTCGCCGGAGGGCTGCGTGACGTCGAGCGGGCGGCGCTGCGCGCGGTCGCGCTCGTCGGGCCGTGGCCACACGAGTGCGGGAGACACCGGAGGCGGCATCGCCTGATCGCTCGTGAGCGTCCAGCGCGCGTCGGCGGGACCGGTGCCGGGCCGGGCGCGCACGCTCGTCACGACGCCAAAATCGCGCACGAGCACGGTCGCGCCCACCGCCTGATGGCAGCCACCGCCGTAGCCCGCCAGAATGGCGCGCTCGGCGTCGACGGCCCGTCGCGTCGGAGCGTCGGACACCGGAACGAGCCGGTCGCGCACGTCGTTTCGGTGCCGCGCGATTTCGATGGCCAGCGCGCCCTGCGCCGGCGCACTCGGACACTCGCGAATCGGCAGCACCATGAACAGAAACCCATCGAGATGGCGGCGGATCGCGCGCGACACGTCCGCAAACGGCTCGCCGAATGTCAGCAAACGGTCGATCGCCGCCTTGGCCACGACGAGCGCGTCCGCGTCGCCGTTCGCGAGCTTCGCGAGGCGCGTTGGAATGTTGCCGCGCACGGGCACACATCGAACGTCCTCGACCCGCCACGGCAGGAGCGCCGGCAGCGACTGCTCGAGCAGAAACGCGCGTCGCGGTGACGACGAGAGCACGGACAACACCGCCGGACGCCGGGTCACTACGTCGCGCCGGACGAGCAGGAGATCGCGGGGATCCGCGCGCGCGAGCGTGGCCGCGACTTCGGTGTCACGCCGCTCCTCGAGCGGCAAATCCTTCCACGAGTGCACGACGATGTCCGCGTCGCCGAATCCGAGGGCATCGGACAGGTCCGCCGTGAACGCGCCTTTGTCGGTGAGGTTGACGAGCGAGGTCTGCTGGTCGCGATCGCCCAGCGTCGCGCGCCATCGCAGAGAGATGTCGAGCGCCGGGGAACAGGCGCGGAGTGCGCGCTCGACCGACATCGCCTGCAGTCGCGCGAGATCGCTCGCGCGGCTCAGGATCGTCAGGCGCACAAGTCGTCCCAGCCGAACGGCCGCAACTCGTCGCGCAGCTCGTATTCGCGGCTGAGACGAGCCACGCCCGCACGCGCGGCCTCAATGTGCTGAACGGCGTCCCGCCGTGCGGTCTCGACCTCGCTGAAGATCTCGGCGAGGGTGACCACCGGCGCGGTCACATCCAGCGGCCCCAAATCGGTTTCGCTGCGAAGATCGACCACGCGACGCAGCCCGGGATACCGGCGCGCCACCGCATCAACGATCACGGACGGCACCGGCGCGGCGACGACGAGTGCCGCGGCCACATCCGTGAGCGGACCACCCCCCGCGTCGCCAAGCTGGCGGTACGACACGCCGTCTCGACCCGCGACGTCCGCGGGCAGCCGTCTTCCCCACTGATCGACGTCACATGTACCGTCGGCGATGTATTTGATCAGCTCAACCGAGAGGGCACCGGTGCCAATCACCGCGACGCGTGGGCAGCCCGCAACCCGGCGATAGGTCGCGCTGCCGTAGGACCGCGAGCCGAGGTGTCGCAGGTGGCGTTCGCTGATTCGACGCGCTTCACCGAGCAAACGCTGGCCCACCTTCCGCAGTGGCCCGTGTCGATCGTCGAGCGTCGCGAGGAACGCCTTGAACTGTCCCATCACCTGCGTCTCGCCCAGCATCGGCGAACGTAGTCCGCAGATGATCTCGAGCAATAGGCGGTAGGCGTCGCCCTCGAGGATGGGTTCTCCGGCCGACACTGCGGCGTCCGCGTCGTCGAAGAAGAGGACTTCCCGCAAGCACGTTCGCCAGACCGGAACGTTCGAGGGCACCGGCGCCGCGTGACGCGGCTCTCGATGGACTAGTGCCAGTCCCACATCGAAATCCTACGAAGCCGCGGGGAACGCTTTGTCACGGTTTTGTCGGAGGGGGCCGTACACTGACGAGACGTTCTTGACGCTGCGACGGGCCGGGCGTACTGTCGCCACACTTTGCCCGGGCTTCACGGCAGACTGCCTGGGAGACGATAGAAGAGATCGGCATGACCCAAACACGCGTCGCGCTCCTCGCTGCCGCCGCCAGCCTGTGGATGGCATCGACGACGGCGCAGCAGGGCACGTATCAGAAAGCGGCGCAAACCGTGGCGGTCTACGCAACCGTCCTCGACCGCGGTGGCCGCCTCGTCTCGAACCTGACCAAGAAAGACTTCCAGATCTTCGACAACGGACAGCCGGCGGAGATCACGGTCTTCTCGAACGACCAGCAGGCGCTGACGGTCGCGCTCATGCTCGACATGAGCGAAAGCATGCAGTCGCGTCTCACGCTGGTCCGGGAGTCGACCCGACGATTCATCGAGGCGCTGCTGCCGCCCGATCGATTGCGGATCGGCACGTTTGCCGAAGAAATCGCGGTGAGCCCGCTGCTGACGGGCGACAAGGCCGTGCTCAACCGCATCCTCGACGAAGAGCTGTGGCCCGGCGGCACGACACCGCTGTGGACCGCGATCGACGAGGCCATGTCGTCATTCGCCGGTGAAACCAGCCGGCGGATCGTCCTGACGCTCACCGACGGCGTGAGCACGGCCGGACGCATTTCCTTCGATCACGTGACGCAGCGCGCCATCAGCGACGTGGTGATGATCTACATGGTCGGGATGGAAGGCACGATCCTCGGACCGCAGGCCGTCCGGCTGGCGGACGATACGGGCGGCGGCCATTTCGAGGTGAAGAAGGGCACGACGCTGTCCGCCACGTTCGCGCGCGTGGCCGACGAGCTGCGGCATCAGTATGCGCTCGGCTTCACGCCCGTCGCGCTCGACGGTCAAGTCCACACGATTGAGGTGCGCCTGTCGAAACCGGGTCTGACGGCGCGCGCCCGCAAGAACTATCTGGCGGTGAATCGCTGATGCGTCGCGTCATTCTGTTCATTGCGCTCAGCGCGTTCATCGCCGGGACAACGGCGATGCTCGCGGGCGTGGCGGCGCGACAGGTCCCGGCGACCGTGTCTTCCTCAGTCTCAGTGCGCGCGATCGTCGAGCGCCCCGACGGCACCTTCGTGACGGGTCTCACCCGCGACGACTTCGACGTGCTCGTCGACGGCCAGCCGCAGGTGGTCGCGAGCGTGTCGGAGGTCGATGGACCCGTCAGCGTGCTGGTGCTCATCGACGCCAGCGCCAGCATGAACCTGGGCGATGTCGCGAGTCACCTCGTGTTGAGCCGGGCGATGGAGCAGTGGCTCCCCTTCAGTCTCAAGCCGGGCGATCGGGCGCGAATCGGCAACATCTCGAGGCGCGGGTGGTTGAGCGAGCGCTTCACCTCGGACAAGCAGGAGCTGGTGCGATTCGGCTTCGCCGCGCGCACGGTCGCCCCGGCCGACCGGATGGGGCCGTCGCCGATCTGGGACGCGATCGATGGCGCGGTCAGTGCCCTCGAGTGGGAGGGCGGAGCTCGCAGCATCCTGATCGTCACCGACGGACGAGCGACCGGCAACCGCGTGAGCCTGAAGGAGGCTGGCGCGCACGCGATGGCCTCCGCGGTGGAAGTGCACGTGATTGCCGAACGTGACACACCCATCGCGATTCAGCAGCTCGACGGCAGCCTGACGCACGTCCTCCCGGGAGCCGGCTTGCGCTGGCTCGCCGAGCAGACCGGCGGCAGTTACGCCTCGGACAAGCGCTTTCCGTGGAGCGACCCCGGCCCGCTCTTCGCGCAAGCCATCCGCCGCCTTCACCACGCCTATACCGTCGGGTTTATCCCGAGCACACCCGATGGGGGCGTTCACGCCATAGAAATCAAGGCCAAATCCCCGGGACTGACCGTGCGGGCCCGGAAGCAATTCATCGCCAACCGGTGAGGGCGCCCTGTCCTTTTCTCCGGGGGCGGTCGATAAAACAACAGATATCTGCCGGCAAGGGCTGTATCGTTCCGGGAAGATTCGGGAAGGCAGGAGGCCTCAAAAGATGCGGATTCATAGGGTCGTGTGTTTCGTAGCAACCTCGTTGTTGGTCGTAGCCGTCGGAACGGCATCCGCCCAGAACTACAGCACGGACGCTCGCAAGATCGCGATGGGTGGCGGCGGCGGTGAGTCGACGAACATCGCCGCCGGGATGGTCGGCAAGGCGTCGCCGTACACGTCGATCGTGCTGCCGTTGGGCATTCTTCAGCTTCTCAGCGACGGCTTCGACAAGTTCAAGCCGTCGAGCGACCAGTTCGATCCGATCGCGGCGATCGAGAACGCGACCAACCCCCTTCACTACACGTTCGGCCGCGGCACGACCGGCACCGGCCAGACCTTCGTGAACGACATCAGGAACGGCAACTTCAACACGAACCTGCTGAGCTACGTCGGCTTCAAGATTCCGGCGGAGTACCGCGCGCAAGGACTGGGCATGCCGCAAGGCGGTGGCACGATCAAGTTCGCGAAGCGCCCGACGGGCGCGTTCCAGGGTATCTACGTCGGCGCCGGTCCCTACATGTCGTTCGACACGAACGGGACGGTCAGTCAGCCGCTCGTCGACATGCTCGCGACCGGCGTGGGAGCCGTCTGCAATCCCTGCCTCGTGGACAACGCGTCACGGCTGCAGTTGGGCATGGCGATCACGGTGGGCTATCGCGGGCGTGTGGCGCTCGCCTCGTCACAGGACTCGCGTGACGGCGTCTACGTCGCCTACAACTACCACATCCTGCGCGGCTTCCGGTACCTCGACAACGGCGTCGATGTGCGCCTCGACACCACCGCCGGCGGCCAGTACCAGATTCCGCCACCCGGGACCAACCCGATCTTCATCACGACCCTGCAGGCCAAGAGCGGATCGGGGCGCGCGTCGGACATCGGCGTCGTGGTCGTGCGCAACAACTTCGAAGTCGGCTTCGGCATCAACGGCATTGGCAATTCGATGGAGTGGACCGACTTCTCCCAGGACAACTACTTCATGGCCACCTCGCTGCAGACTGGGCTCGAATTCAGCTCAACGTCGGTGACGCCCCCTGTGTCGTCGCTGACGGTGAAGCTGCCGATCGTGATCAGCGAGAGCCTCGCGTTCCAGGCCGGCGGCTGGGGCTTCATGGGCACGCTCGCCCAGAAGAAGGCCGGCAGCGGCGTGGCGGGCTACGGCGAGAAGAGCATGAGCGCCGGCATCGAGCGGAAGTTCGGACCGTTCTGGCTCCGCGGCGGCGGCCGGTACGCCCGTGAGAAGTGGGACCCGACCTATGGGTTCGGCATCGGCAACCGCATCGCGCTCGACGTCGGCTTCTACGGCACGCACGCGAACCTCGAAGGCAAGCGGCAGACCGCGATGGCGATCTCGCTGCGCTTCAATCGCGGCCCGGCTCGCGGCCCGGGTGAGGGAACAGGCACCACGACGATCAAGGACAGATAGTCCACTCGGCTCGCTCCGCACGGCGGGGCATCTGGCGCCCTGGAGAGACACGCTCTTCAGGGCGTCATTTTTTTCACGCGGAGCCGCGGACGGGCCCTTTCACGCGGAGCCGCGGAGAGACCGGCCCTCTTCACGCGGAGCCGCGGAGAGACGGGCGTGACCGGCCGGAAGATCGCGAGGGGCGCGCCGATGACACCGGGTGACCAGCCAGCGGTGTCAGCGGCGTGCTCCTCGCGATCTTCCCGGCGGCCGATGCGGCCGCCGGACCGAAGGTCCGCCGGTCACGCCCGCGCCTGAGGCGCGGAGGCCGTCTTTCTCGGTCTTCTCCGCGTCTCCGCGTGAGCCCGGGGCCTTTCGAGCGTCAGTTGGTATAGCCTCTTAAGGATTTGCCTGAGCGTGAGGACCTCGCTGGAGCGGTACGGATGAGGATAGGAATCCCCAAGGAAGTACACGACGGCGAACGGCGGGTGGCGACGACCCCTGACGTCGCCGCGCAATTCCTCAAGCTTGGCTTCAGCGTCGCCGTCGAATCCGGGGCAGGTGTCGAGGCGAGCTTCGCAGACGCCGCCTACCGCGCGGCCGGCGCGACCATCGTGGACGACCCGGCCGGGCTGTGGGCGTCCGGCGACATCATCCTCAAAGTCCGCGCGCCCGAGCGTCACCCCGTTCTGAATCGAGACGAGACCGATCTGTTGCGCCCGGGTCAGGTACTCATCGCCTTCCTGTGGCCTGGGCAGAACCCGGACTTGCTGAAGCGGCTCGCCGAGAAGCGCGTGACCGCGCTCTCCATGGACAGCGTGCCGCGCATCTCGCGCGCCCAGAAGATGGACGCGCTGAGCTCGATGGCCAACATCGCCGGCTACCGGGCGGTGATCGAGGCGGCCGAGCACTTCGGGCGATTCTTCACGGGCCAGATCACCGCGGCGGGCCGCATTCCGCCGGCCAAGGTGCTCGTGATCGGCGCCGGCGTCGCCGGCCTCTCCGCCATCGGCACCGCTCGCAGCCTCGGCGCCATCGTCCGCGCCTTCGACACGCGGCCCGAGGTGAAGGAGCAGGTCCAGAGCATGGACGGCGAGTTCCTCGAGCTCGACTTCAAGGAGGAAGGCGGCGGCGTCGGGGGCTACGCGAAGGTGATGAGCCCGGAGTTCATCAAGGCCGAGATGGCGCTGTTCGCGAAGCAGGCCAAGGACGTCGACATCATCATCACGACCGCCCTGATTCCCGGCAAGCCGGCGCCGAAGCTCATCACGGCCGACACGGCGCGCCTGATGAAGTCGGGCAGCGTGATCGTGGATCTTGCCGCGGAGCAAGGCGGCAACTGCGAGCTGACTGAGCCGGGCCGCGTGGCAAAGAAGGACGGACTCACGATCGTCGGCTACACCGATCTGCCGAGCCGGCTCGCGACGCAATCGAGCCAGCTCTACGCGACGAACCTGCGGCACCTCCTGACCGACATGTGCCCGAAGAAAGACGGGGTGCTCGTCGTGGACTTCAACGACGAGGTCGTCCGCGGTGCAACGGTGGTGAAGGATGGCGCCGTCACATGGCCGCCTCCCCCGCCGAAGCTGTCGGCAACGCCTGCAGCAAAGCCTACCGGCTTGCCCGCCGTAGCACCCGGCGCCAAGCCGGGTGCGAAGGCGGGACACGCAGACGCCCCAGCCAGTGCGGGTGCCACGCTCATCACGGCGGCCGTCGGCGCGTTCCTGCTCGCGCTCGTCGGCGCCTATGCGCCGGCCTCGTTCCTCCCGCACTTCACGGTGTTCGTGCTGGCGTGTTTCGTCGGCTACATGGTGGTGTGGAGCGTCACGCCCTCGCTGCACACGCCGCTCATGAGCGTGACGAACGCGATCAGCAGCATCATCGTCCTCGGCGCGATCATGCAGGTGAGCTCGGCGGATACCACGACGAAGGTCATCGCCGCGGTCACGATCGGCCTCACCAGCATCAACATCGCGGGCGGATTCGCCGTCACGCGACGCATGCTGGAAATGTTCCGGAAGTAGGCGCGGGATCATGTCGGCCGGACTCGTCACCGTCTCCTACATCGGCGCGACGATTCTGTTCATCCTGGCGCTCGGCGGTCTCAGCAATCCGGAAACCGCGCGCCGCGGCAACTCCTTCGGCATCCTCGGCATGGCCGTCGCGGTCGTCGCGACCATCTTCGGCAGCGTGACCGCGAACTACGCGCTGCTCTTCGGTGGCCTGCTCATCGGCGGATCGATCGGCCTCATCCTCGCGCGGCGTGTGCAGATGACGCAGATGCCGGAGCTCGTCGCCGTGCTGCACAGTCTCGTCGGCCTCGCGGCGGTACTCGTCGGCTTCGCGAGTTTCATGGGGCATCCGGGCGCGGAGATGTCGTCGGCCGAGAAGACAATCCACGACATCGAGACGTACATCGGCATCCTCATCGGCGCGGTGACGTTCTCGGGATCCGTGATCGCGTTCGGCAAGCTCAACGGCAGCATCGGTGGCAGGCCGCTGACGATCCCCGGCCGGCACTTCCTGAACCTGGGCTTGCTCGTCGCCGTGCTGTGGTTCGGGCGGGCGTTCGTCCTCGAGACCGAAGCCGGCGGGGGGCTGACGCCACTACTGATCATGACGGCGGTGGCGCTCGTCTTCGGCGTGCACATGGTCATGGCCATCGGCGGCGCCGACATGCCCGTTGTCGTGTCGATGCTCAACAGCTACTCGGGCTGGGCCGCGTCGGCAACGGGCTTCATGCTCAACAACGACCTGCTCATCGTCACCGGCGCGCTCGTCGGCAGCAGCGGCGCCATTCTGAGCTACATCATGTGCCGCGCGATGAACCGCAAGTTCCTGTCGGTGATCGCGGGTGGATTCGGCACCGGCGACGGTGCGCCGGCTCCGGCAGCCGGCGAAGCCGCCGACCAGGGCGACGTCGTCCCGATCGACGGCGCCGAGACTGCCGCCCTGCTCGCGCACGCGAAGGACGTCGTGATCGTGCCCGGCTACGGCATGGCCGTCGCGCAGGCGCAGCACACGGTGAACGACATCGTGAAGTTCTTGCGCGCGAAGGGCGTGAAGGTGCGATTCGCGATTCATCCAGTCGCCGGCCGCATGCCCGGGCACATGAACGTGCTCCTGGCCGAAGCGAAGGTGCCCTACGACATCGTCTTCGAGATGGATGAAATCAACGAAGACTTCCCCGACGTGGACGTGTCGGTGATCATCGGCGCGAACGACATCGTGAATCCGTCAGCCGAAGACGAGCCGAACAGTCCGATTGCCGGCATGCCCGTGCTTCAAGTCTGGAAGGGCAAGACCACGATCGTGATGAAGCGGAGCATGGCGACCGGCTACGCCGGCGTGCAGAATCCGTTGTTCTTCAAGGAGAACACACGGATGCTGTTCGGCGATGCGAAGAAGACGCTCGACGCGGTGCTGAAGGCCCTAAAGGACGGTTAGGCTTCTAGCTTCTGGCTTCTGGCTTCTGGCTTTTGGCTTTTGGCTTCCTCACTTAAACCCAAACACGACGCTGGCGCCGATCCGCAGCTCGTGAAAGTTGGCGTCGTCGTAGTGCGCGTAGCGATAGTCGGTCTGAAACCGGAATCGCGCCGAACCGAAGAGCGGTGTATCGATGCCGCCTCCAGGCTGAAACGCAAACCCGTTGTCGCTGAAGCCGGGCACTCGGAACATCTCGATGCCCGTCAAGGCCTGCCCGAAGAATGTGATGGATCCGGCCCGCCAGATGTCCGCGCGAATCCCGCCCTGAAATGCATAGAGCTGCCACAGCTCGCCGGCCGAGTCGCGATAGTTGCCCGTGGCCTCGCCGACGACGGCAAAGCGCGACGCGCCGAAGCGCCGCGAATACGCCGCTATCCAGCCGGCGCCATAGACATTGGCCGGCGCACCGTCGACACCGGCTTCGCGGAGAAAGCTGTAGCCGCCTGCGATTTCATTCGCCGGCCGCGGCTGCATGGCTGGGACCGGCACCGGAAGCGGCGGCCGGGGAGGCGTGGGGGTGGTCTGCGCCGACGCTGGAGCGGCCAACCCCAGCACGACACCAATGGCCAACAAGATCGAACGTCCCGCGCGTGGTCTCACGTCACCCTCCCGGGCCTCGTCACAAATGCGAGGCCCAAACCCCGATTCTCTCACCTCACCGAATGGTGATGGTTCCCTTCAGGTTCGCATTGTCGAAGTCGTCGTGATCGTGAAATCCGCACGTCCGGATAATGACGAGGTTGCCCGTCTCGCGGCTCTGGCCCGGCGACAGAAACCCGGCTTGATCGATCACCGGACAGTCCGTGTGATCCGGGTGCGGGTCGGACGTCATGTTGTGCGGGCGGGCGTCGTTGTTGATGAACCGCACGCGGCTGCCGAGCGCGACCTGGATGTTCCGGGGATTGGCACCCGCCGCGGTAATTGTGATCGTGTTGGTCGCCACAACCGGACCCGTCGGTGTGGTGGGCTTGCTGCCACAGGCAGAGAGCGCCACGAGCAGCACCAGTGTCCAAATCAACGCGCGCATCGCAACATACTCTAGCAGTGCACACGTGACCACGGTAAGATACGCCCACTCCCCGACCCAAACACGCGTATGGCCAGGTTGTCGCCGCAATTCGAACACCTCTACCGAAGGGCGGGGTTTGGTCTGTCGGCGGGCGACCGCGAGCGTTTCGACCCGTACGCCCCGGTCGTCTCACCGCGATCCGGACGCACCCTGTCCCGAGGCACCGGGGGCGGGAGCTATCGGCAGGCCGTCGAGTCGATGGTTGGCTACAACCCAGCGGCCACTGACGTCGACGCCCGGATCGGCACACCCGGTTACGTCAACATCACCTCGAACGGCCCGTTCACGCCGAATCGCGACATCGGCCACGCGCGGCAGCGCTGGCTCTTCCGCATGGTCCACTCGCCGGCGCCGCTCCAGGAGCGGATGGCGCTCATCTGGCACCACCACTTCGCCACCGCGGTCAGCAAGATTGCGGGCGTGTACGGCCCCCTCGACTCCACGCGATTGATGGCGGCCAAGCCGTCCGAGGATCCGGTCCGCCTGCGCGGCCAGATCGAGTTGTTCCGGCAGAACGCGCTCGGCAGCTTCCGCGACCTGCTGATTCAGGTGGCCCAAGACCCGGCGATGCTCGTGTGGCTCGACGGCGTGACGAACTTCAAGCGGCAGCCGCAGGAGAACTTCGGGCGCGAGCTGATGGAGCTCTTCACCTTCGGCGTCGAGCACTACACCGAGGCCGACGTCTATGCGGCGGCGCGCGTCTTCACCGGCTGGAATCTCCAGGTCAGCGGTTCGATTGGCAGCGGCAACGCCGCGTTCCGCTTTTTCTACAACGCCAACGAGCACGACACGGCGGCCAAGGACTTCAGCTTCCGAATCTACTCGCGCGGATTCGGCCGCACCGGTCAGATCCCGGCCCGCTCCGCGTCGGCCGGCATGCAGGACGGCATCGACCTGATTCACGCGCTCGCGTACCATCCCGAAACGGCCCGTCGCATGGCGCGGCGGCTCTGGACCTGGTTCGTGAGCGAAACGGAGACGCCCGACGCCGGGTTCGTCCGGTCCATCGCGCAGACGTACCTCAACAACCACACGAACATGCGGGCGGTGATGCGCGCCGTCCTCATGTCGCCGCAGTTTCAGGACTCCCGCAACCACTTCAAGCGCTACGCCTGGCCCGCCGAGTACGTCGTGCGATCGCTGAAGGAAGTCGGGCACCTCGGGTTTTCGGTGAACGATGCTCTGAATCCGATGCTGGGCATGGGCCAGCAGCTGTTCGAGCCGCCTGACGTCAACGGCTGGGATATCGGGCCGCTCTGGTTCTCGACGGGCGCGATGCTCGCGCGCATGAACTTCGCGTCCGCGCTCGCGACGAGCCAGCGCGCCGCGCTGCGTGATGCCGCACGTCCGTTCAGGACCACGCCGGAGTCGCTCGTCGGATTCGCGTACGACACGCTGACGATGCCGCCGCCGCATGCGTCGGAGACGGCGGCGCTGACCAACTACGTGCGGATGGGGAGCACGTGGACGGGTTCGGATCAGCAGCTTCTCGCCAAGACGGCTGGCGTGTTTCATTTGCTCACCGGCACGGGTGAGTATCAGTTCGTCTGAGGCGAGGAACGCTCATGAAGTTCACGAGGCGCGAATTCGTCAAGGGCGGCGTGACCGCGTTCACGTTCGGCTTCGCCGCTCCGGCGTTCCTGTCGGATCTGGCCCTCGCGCAAGGCACCTCGCGGCGCAACCTCGTCGTGCTCTACCTCTCGGGCGGCAACGACGCGCTCAGCACGCTCATTCCGTACACCGATACCTTCTACTACAGCCGCCGGCCCACGCTGGCGATTCCGGCCGGCAACATCCTTCAGGTCGGCGCCGACAGCGCGGGAAACGCGCTCGGCTTGCACCCGCGCCTCACGGGCCTGCGGACGATCTTCAATCAAGGCCGGCTCGCGATCGTCCAGCGCACGGGCTACAAGAGCTCGAGCCGATCGCACTTTCTCGGCACCGACATCTGGTCCACCGCCAACCCCGCCAACGCGACGGGCTCGGGGTGGCTCGGGCGCTACCTGGACACGCTGCCGTCACCGGTCGATCCGCTCGCCGGCTGGTGCACGATCGGCTCGCTGCCGCACTCGCTCCAGGCGAATCGCGTGAGCGTCCCGGCGATTCCCAACCCGGTGAACTACGCGCTGCAGAGTCCCAACACCGGCGCGGAAGCCGGGTTCTCACGCCAGGCGATGACGGCGGTCACGAGCCACCTGCCCGTCGAACAACCGCACCTCGCGTTCGTGAACGGCACGGCGCAGGCGGCGCTCGCGACGCTCGATCGGGTCGCCTCGGTCACGAGCTACGTTCCGACCGTAGCGTACGGGAACGACGGCCTGTCGGCGGCGCTCCGCACGGTGGCCGCCGCGCTCTTCGCCAACATGGGGACGAAGGTTTTCTGGGTGCAGATCGGTGGCTTCGACACGCACTCCGGACAGGGCGCCGGCGGGAACACCGGCATCGGCGCGTACGCCAACTTGATGGGCACGATGAACGGCGCGCTGACATCGTTCTATAACGATCTCAGCAACCAGGGCCTGCTGCAGGACACGCTGATTCTCCAGTTCTCGGAGTTCAGCCGCCGCATCAGCGAGAACGGCAGCTTCGGCACCGACCACGGCGCCGCGGGCGTCATGATGGCGATTGGCGGCGGCGTGCAGGGCGGCCTGTACGGCACGGCGGCCTCGCTCAATCCGGTCGCCGGCAACCCGACGCTCGAAAACAACGGCGGCGACGTGACCTTCGAAACGGACTTCCGCTCCGTCTACGCGCGCGTGATTGACAACTGGCTCGGCGCGGATTCGGTCGGCATTCTCGGCGGGGATTTCAGGAAGCCGGGACTGACGTTCGTTTAATCGATAATCGGGTAATCGGCAAACGGGAAATCGCTTAACGGACAATCGGGAAATCGGGTATCGCGAAACGAATCAGGGAATCTGAAATCGCGGCCCGATTGCCCGATTGCCCGATTCGATTGCCGATTCCCCGATTGCTCGATCGTTCGTTAAGCGATTCCCCGATTGCCGATTGCTGATTATCGATTTATCGGCTGCCCTTTTCGCTCGTCTTGACCTTGCCCTTGTACTTCGCGCCGTCGGCGACGCTGACCTTGGGCGCCGTCATGTCACCCTCGATCGTCGCCGTCTCGTTCACGCGAATGCGCGTGCTGGCGTTCAACTGCCCTTTCACATCGCCACCGACCACGATCTCATCGGCCACGATGTTGGCCACGATGCGGCCGCCGGCGGCAATCGTCACCGGATAGCCTTCGACGGCGATCGATCCGTCGACGGAGCCGGCAATGGTCAGCGGCTCGCGCGCAACGACCTGTCCTTTGATGCGAATCGCCGGTCCGATCAACGCCACGGCACTCATGGGAGCTCCTTGAATTGAGGAATTGAGAGGCGCCGGCAACGGTCCGGCACCTTTCTTAGAGCAAAGGCCGTTCCGCTTTCCCGTGGGGGCTTCTCCCCGGCAATCACGCGGAAAACCGCGCGGAGCCGCGCGAGGGATTACGAATGTGTGGTGCTACGTACGGATCGCCGACTGGGCTCGCCGCTGACCGTCGAGCCAGATCTCCAGACGATGCTCGCGTGGAATGCGCCCTGGCGCGCCGCCGTAGAGGCGGTACGCGGGCAGGAACCGGCGGATGTAGTCCTCGATGGCTTCGCGGCTCAAGCCGGGGCGTCCCTGCGCCTTCATCGCCTCCTCGGCCTCCACACGCCAGCGCAGGACGAAGGCCGGGTCGGCCGCGCGCAGCGAGACGAACGCGTCGATCAGGCGATGCCAGCGGTCGTACGCGGCGAGCCGGCGATTCGGCTCCGCGAGCCAGGGATCGTCCAGTGCCGTTTCGGGCACCGGTGTGAACCCGAGCATCCATCCCTCGACGAACACGAGATCGAGCGGACCGCGCACCTCGCGCCACTCCGATGCCGGCGCACGATCGCCGCGTCCACCATGGGCGGACTTGTCGTACAGGGGCACGCGGACTACGCCGTGCGAGCTGCGGGGCGTGTCCGCCGAAGCTTCAGCGGAGGCGGATGCGGGGTGCGGCGTACGTGGTGCGACGTGCGAAAGGCCTGTGAGCTCGGCCAGCGTCGCCTCACCCAACGCGATGTCGTGCGTGCCCGGATACCCGCGGTGCTCGAGATACGGATTGCCCGGATGCGCGGCCGCCAGCGCGACCTGCTCCGCGCGCGTGAGATAGAAGTCGTCGATCGACACGCCGGCCGCGCGGACACCGAGGGCCGGCAGCTCCGCGAGCAGGTGACTCACGAGCGTCGTCTTGCCGGCGCCTTGCGGCGCCTGAATGCCGACGATCAATGGGCGCTTCGGCGACGACCGCGCCAGGCCTGCGCAGAAAAAGAGGACCGGCAGATAGAGATGGTGAATGCGGCGCGCCAGGTCGGCGGTGCCCGCGAGAGCGCGCGCCATCCGATCGGCGCTCGACTGCCACGCCGGCCAATCCACCGGGCCAAACCGCGCGAGCTCGGCAAACGCCGGTCCCTGTTTCGCATACTCCTGTACGTCGAAGCTTCCGTCGTCCATCATCGGCCGCGCATTGTATCCTTGCGCGTCACAAGAGCTGACGTGAAGATCATGAAGGGATGAAGTGTTCTTCATGTCGGCTCTTGTGGAACTGGTTTCTGCAGGGAGCCTTCTTTAATGTTCATGACCCATCGCCTCAGTTCCGCGCTCATCGCCGTCGTCGGCGCCGCCGTGCTCGCGGCCAGTCCCGCGGCGCAACAGGCTGCGCCACCGGCCGCGACGCCGCTCGTCATACGCGGCGTCACGCTGATCGATGGGACGGGCCGCGCGGCGATTCCCAACGCGACCGTCGTCGTCGACAACACGCGCATCACGCAGGTGACGACGCAGACAGTGACACCGCCGGCCGGCGCGCAGGTGATCGATGGCCGCGGCAGATTTCTGATGCCGGGCCTCATCGACGTCCACGTCCACGTCTCGGGCGGTGGCGGCAATCGCCCGAGCACCCCGCCGCTCTCGCCGCAGCAGGAACGCGCCGGCACGAAGGCGCTGCACTCGTTTCTCTATGCCGGCGTGACGTCGATCTTCGACGCCGGCAACAACAGCACGTTCATCTTCGGACTTCGCGACAAAGAGCGCGCGGGCACGATCGATAGCCCGCGCATCTTCGCGTCGGGCGGCACCGTCACGAGCCCGGGCGGACACGGCGGGCCGTTCTACATCGAGGCGTGGCCGCAGGATCGGGCGGCGCTCGACACGCACCTCACCGGCAAGCCCGACATGGTGAAGATCGGGCAAGACGAGCATGGCTGGATGATGCGGCCGCTCATCACGAAGCTGCCCGAGGACCTGCTGGAAAAGATCGTCCGCTACTACCACTCGAAGGGCGTGCGCTCGACCATCCACATCTCGGACGAGCACGACGCGATCGAGGCGATCTACGCCGGCGTGGATACGCTGGCGCATCCGGTCATCCAGTCGCCGATCAGCAGCGCGTTCGTGAATCTGATGCGGGTCAAGCGCGTGCCGGAGGCGACGACGCTGACGATCGGTGAGAGCTACAGCCGGCTCGTCGAGCATCCCGAGTACCTCGACGAACCGCTCTACCGCGCGATCCTGGAGCCCTCGGAGATTCAGCAGCTCCGCACATCGACCTCGGCGAGCTACAAGTCGGACGGCCGGACGTGGTGGATGAAGGTGATGACGCCGGTCGCGCAGGAGAACATCCGCAAGCTCAATGCGGCCGGCAAAGACATCATGGCGCTCGGCACGGACCGTTCGTCAGGCGCCGACGTCCACCGCGAGCTCGAGCTCATCGTCCTTGGCGGAGTCTCAGCGGCCGACGCGATCGTCATCGGCACCCGCAACGCCGCGCGCTTCCTCGGCAAGCTCGACGAGCTCGGCACCATCGAGCCCGGCAAGCTGGCTGATCTCGTCCTGCTCGACGCGGATCCAACCGCCGACATCAACAATGCGACGAAGATCAACACGGTGATCAAGAACGGGCGCGTGATCGATCGGTCGACGTTGGACTTGCCAGTCAATCGGAGATAGAGCCCCATGAGCGCTGCGCGACCCGTCCGTGCCTCCAACCTTCCGCCACCGGTCGGGCCGTATTCGCCCGGCGTCGTGTTCGAGCGCTTGATCTTCGTCTCGGGTCAGGGCGCGACCGATCCCGCGACCGGACAACTCGCGGGTGCCGACGCCGCGGCGCAAACCGCGCAGTGCCTCGCCAACGTCCGCGCGATTCTCCAGGCCGCCGGCTCGGACCTGCAGTACGTGCTGCGCTGCGGCGTGTTCCTGCTCGACATGAAGGACTTTCCGCAGATGAACGCGGTCTACGCGCGCACCTTCGGCGACCATCGCCCGGCACGCACGACGATTCAGGCTGCGGGATTGCCGGGCGTAGGACTACGGGTGGAGATCGATTGCGTGGCGTACGTACCGTGACGGCTTACTTCTTGACGATCTTCCCGTTCGGATTCATGCGCTCGACGAAAGTCATGATGCGCTGCACGTAGGTGATCGTCTCTTCGTGGCGCCATCGGGGCACGTCCGGCGCGACGAACTCGATGCTCGGCCAGATGCGCGTATCGAGCGCGCGCTCTTGCGCCAGCTTCTGGGCGCGCTGCACGTAACTCATGCCCGCGTTGTAACTCCCGAACGTGAACTGAAACCGGTGCGCCTCGTCGAGCGTCGACGCCGCCCAGGCTTTGTAGAGCGTACGGTCGTACAGGATCCCGGCGGCGATGTTCCACTCGGGATCGTTGATGTGCTCGCCGATGGATGAGGACATCGAGCGCACGTCCTGCCAGGTCGACGGCATCAGCTGCATGATGCCGCGCGCGCCCACGTGACTCACGGCCTCCGGATTCAGCCCGCTCTCCGCCATCCCCTGAGCCTTGAACAGCCGCCAATCCACGCCGGGTCCAAAAAAGCGCTTCGCGTATTTGCGGAAGGTGTCATCGAGGCGATCGTTCACCGCGGTGGCCGATGACACCTTGGGTGTCGTGGCGGGCGCCGGCGGCGCGGCCGCCGGCGTCTGCGCGAGGAGGCGGGCCGACGCGGCCATCGTGGTCAGGATCACGGCCAGCACGCACGTCGCACGCCGCATCCGCCTCCGCCAAGGCTTCGGCGGACAAGCGCCGCACATCGCACGTGGCGTCGTCAATTGAGTGCTCCCCCGATGATGATCGCGATCGCGATGAACAGCGCCGCGATGAAGATCGCCACGGCCATGTTGCCCTTCTTCAGCTCGTCGGGAAAATTGACCTGGGGCGTGAGGTAGTCGATGACGCGGTACGAGACGAACATCAACACCACGCCGAGAATGGCGTAGATGAAGTTGAGGCCGATGATCTGCAGTTCCATGGGGAGCCGCGCCGGGTAGGGCCGGCGTCTGGAGACATCTTACGCGAGACGGCGTCAGCGAGCGCCGATGTAGCGGTAGAACGGCGTCCCGACGCCGGGCATACCCGGCAGAGGCCCGAACGCCTGCTCGAGACTGACCAGCCGAAACCGCTCCTGCAGAAGCGCGAGTTGCTCGCTCGCCGGCATACAGTGAGGCATCAGATCCGGACCGGGGACGCACATCGTCGCCGACCCCGCGCGATGAAAGTCCACGACGCCGATCCAACTGCCTGGCCCGAGCAACCGCCGCGCCTCTTCAATCGCGGCCTCCCACTCGGGCATCAACGTGAGCGCGTAAGAAAACACCACGACGTCGGCGAGCCGATCCGGCAACCCCGTCCTCGCGGCATTCGCGTGGACCAGCGTCACGTTGGTGAGCCGCCGGCATCGCCGTTCGGCAAGGTCGAGGAGTGGTCGCGTGGAGTCGACGAGGTAGAACCGTGCGAGGCGCTTGACGGCGTCGCCGAGAAAGTCGACCGTCCGGCCGGTGCCACCGCCGAGCTCGACCCAGACCGCCTTCGGCTCCACCGGCAAATCTTCGATGAGCTCTTGCCGGCCGCACAACACGCGGTCGCGGAAGTAGTCGTAGCAGGCAGCTTCGAGTCCGCCGGGGCCGTAATGGGTCAACGGCATCGGACAACCTAGCATCAGACTGCCAGCCGCACGCAAACTTCGCGGCAACACGATGCAACGATTTCGTCACGCCGCCCTCGCGGCCCGGTGTTGATGTGCAAGGGAACTTGATTCTCGACTCTACGGTCTCCCCCAGAGTGCCAACACGGCGCGCATCACGAGATAGGCGACGATGAGCAGGATGAAGGTGCGGTAGCGGCCAAGCCACAGCGCGGCCGCTTCGAGCCACGTCTCGCGATGCGCGGCGACGGGTGCGCCCTGCCGGTACCGGGCGAGATCGTCAACGAGCGCGCCTGCGTCGGCGTAGCGCGCGCCCGGCTCCGGCGAAAGACATTTCGCGACGATGGCGCGAAGACGACGAGAGGGCGGCGGTGAGATCGATCGAAGACGACTGACGACGGCCGGCGCGTCTGGCGGCGGCGTGTCACCCGTCAGCAGCCAGAACAGCAGTGCGCCCAATGCGAAGACGTCAGCGGGCGGACCCGCCTCTGCGGCCGCGCCGCTCGCCTGCTCTGGCGCCATGAAACCTGGCGTGCCGATCCGGGTGCCGGCGTCAGTGTGACCGGCGCTCGCGGGTCCTGGAACGCGGCGAGGTACCGCGCTCGCGGCCGCACCAACCAGCTTGGCCACACCCCAGTCGAGGACCAACACCTCGCCGAATCGCCCGGCCATGACGTTCGACGGCGTGAGATCGCGGTGCACCACACCGGCGGCGTGGGCAAACGCGACCGTCTCCGCGATGCGCTCGAACACGCCAAGCCGCGCGGCCTCGGTCGCGAGCGTGCGGGCATGCTGCTCGAGCGTCTCCCCGTGCACGAGCTTCATGACGTAGAACACGCGGCCGTCCTCGAGCACGCCGGCGTCATGCACGGGCACGATGCCGGGATGCTCGAGCCGCGCGAGGACGTGCGCTTCCTGCTTCAGGCGTTCTTCGAGACCGCTGGTGGGCGTCGCCGCATTCGAAACCTTGATGGCGACGTCCCTTGCAAGCTCCGTGTCGCGAGCTGCGTACACCGCCCCCATGCCGCCTCGCCCAAGCGGCCGCAGAATGACGTATCGATCGCCCGGGAGCGACGGACGCGTCGCGACGTCACGCAGCCGATCGACGGTCTCGTTCGACAGCCAGGTCACTCGCCACGCTCCCCGTTCCTGGGTGCCGCTCCGTGCGGGCCGACATCGAGGCCGAACAGCTCCCGCGCCTCGGCCCGGAACTCCTCCTCACTCGCGACGAGGTCGTGCAGGTGCGTCAGCGCAATCTCGCGAAAGCGCTTTCGAGCGGCATGCAGGTAGTTCGTGACTTGCGCGACCGTCAGCTGCAGGTCTCGTGCAACGGTCGCGTACGACGTCTCCAGCGCCGGCGCGAGGTCGTGGCGCTCGAAGACCGCGAAGATCTTTGGCTTCCCTTCCGACTCGCAGACCCGCCGGAGGTGATCGACGGACCGCGAGAACAGCGCGCGGATCGTCTCGTCACGGAAAAAACGATCGACGTCGCGCAGATCGGCCGACTTGACCTCCACGAGCTCCCGCTCGGCGCCGGGAAAATCCAGGGACAGCTTTGCGGCGCCGCCCCCGCGCTTGCCGGCCGATTCAGCCTTTTGCAGGTTCTGCACGAACCGATCGAGGCAGAGGCGGAGGAAGGTCCGGAAGCGCGCCTTCGAGGCGTCGTACTTCTCGACGTAGCCCTTCTCGAATGCCGCGGTAAAGAACGCCTGCACGGCATCCTCGGTGGCTTCCGGCGCAAGCCGCCAGTGCAGCCGCAGGTAGTGGTAACTCGGCCGCCAGTACGCCTCCGCCAAATCGCCGAATGCGATTCGGCGGACGCCGGCATCCTCAGACTGAATCCGCTCCAGAACGGATCGATGCGTGGCGGGAAACGGAATCACGCGGGAAGCGTAGCGCATTGCGGAGTGCGGGGTGCGGAGTGCGGGGTGCGGGGTGCTCAAAGCACTTCGCACTTCGCACGCCGCACCTCGCACGTCGCATCAACGAGCGAGTGGTTGGGAGATTTCGACGCGATTGCGGCCCGCGGCCTTGGCGCGATAGAGCGCCTCGTCGGCGGAGTGGATCAAGGTCGCGGCCTGCTCTTCCGAGCGTTCCGTGGACGCGACGCCCACGCTGACGCTGAGGGAGACCTGCACCCGGCCGGCCTGGAGGGGTTCACGCGCGATGGAATCGCGGAATTGCTCGCCGACTTCCGCCGCGCGCGTCGCATCACAGCCGGGCAGAACGAGCAGGAATTCCTCGCCGCCATAACGCCCGGCACAGTCGCGCTCGCCGCAGACCGCCAACAGCCGCTGCCCGACCTGACGGAGCACTTCGTCCCCGGCCTGGTGGCCATGCGTGTCGTTGATCGGCTTGAAATGGTCGATGTCGGCGATCACCACCGACAGCGGCCGGTGCTCTCGCCGCGCGCGTGTCAGCTCGCGGCCCAGCTGGTCGAGAATGCGGCCCCGATTGAATAGCCCGGTCAGCCGGTCGTGTGTCGCCTCGTGCCGGTGCGCCTCGTGCGCCGCGATGAGCTGCTCCTGCAACTTCAAGACGCGCTCCCCGGATCGGATCCTGGCGCCCAGCTCCACGCTGTCGAACGGCTTCGTCAGGAAGTCGTCGGCCTCGGCATCGAGTGCGGCCACCATGTCCTCGCGACGATCGCGCGTCGTGAGCAGAATGATGTAGACATAGTGCACCGACCGGTGACGAATCGCGCGGCAGGCCGTGAGGCCGTCCGCCCCCGGCATCACCCAATCGAGAATGGCCATTGGCGGCCCGGTCGGCTGCAGCACGGTGTCGATAGCCTCCATGCCATCAGACACTTGCACCACCTCGTGCCCGAAGCGGACGAGCGTCGCTTCCAGCAGTCGGCGCGAAACCGGGTCGTCGTCGGCGATCAGAATCTTCACGCGACGCTACTCCCGGCGGTGACTTCTTGCAGATCCCGAGCCAAGTGCGCGAGCTCGCGATTCAACTCTTCGATGAGCGGTCCGGCATCCTGCAGTTGGCCCGACCGACCCAATTGTTCGACCGATTGCGCGGCTGCGACGGCGCGCTTGGCGCCGAAGCTCGCAGCCGATCCCTGTAACGTGTGCGCCGCGCGCTCGAGCGCACGGGCATCATTCTCGCGCAAGCATCGCTCGATCTCCGCCTGCATGCGTGGCATCTGCACGCGGAAGATCTGTGTCAGCTCCGCCAGAAGTGCGGTGTCGTTGCCCATCCGGCCGAGCACTTCGTCCCGGTCGAACGCCGGACCTACCCACTCGAACGACGTACCCGTCAGGCCGTGCGAGAGCCCGTTGCGTCGATCGCCCGCAAACTTCTCGACCATGCCGAACAGCTCGGACGCGCGAATGGGCTTGGCCAGATAACCGTCCATCCCGGCCGCGAGGCACGCCTCGCGATCGCCCTTCATCGCGTGGGCCGTGAGCGCGACGATGTGGACGTGCTGACTCGTCCCCTTCTCGGCGGCACGAATCGCCGCCGTCGCTTCAAAGCCGTCCATCTCGGGCATCTGCAGGTCCATGAGCACGAGATCGAAAACGGTCGACTGCACGGCCTCGGCCGCGTCGCGCCCGTTCTCGACCGTCAGCACCGAGTGCCCTCGGCGCTCGAGCATCGCCCGCACGAGCCGCGTGTTCACCGGGTTGTCCTCGGCGAGCAGCACGTGCGCGTGACGGCCGGCCAGGAGCGGCAGGGCGATCGGCGCTTCCGCCGAATTCGAGGGCGCGGCCAAGGCCGTCAGGATCGTCTCTTTCAAGACGGCCTGACGCGCCGGCTTGACGAGCGCCGCCGAGATGCCCGCCGCGGCGCACCGCTCGGCATCGCCCGCCTGCCCGACCGACGAGAGCAGGATCATCGCGACCGACGCAAACTCCGGCTGGCAGTGAATCCGCTCGGCAAACTCGAGACCGTTCATGCCGGGCATGTGGAAGTCGAGGATCACGAGCGGGAAGGGGGAGTTCGTCTTGCGCGCCAGCTCCATCGCGCGAATCGCCGCCGGACCGCTTTCGACGACCGTCGGCTTCATGCCCCAGTTGGCCAGGATGTCGCCGAGGATCCATCGGTTCGTCGCATTGTCGTCGACGACGAGCACGGCCATGCCGCCGAGCACGGTCGCTTCCCGCGGCGAGATCCGCGCCGGCGATTCGGCGCGCATGGTGAATGGGAGCATCACGTGCAATGTGGTTCCGCGATCGACTTCGCTCTCGATCCAGATGCGCCCCTTCATCAGGCTCACGAGCTGCGAGGCAATCGCCAGCCCGAGTCCGGTGCCGCCGAACCTGCGCGTCGTCGACGTGTCCGCCTGGGTGAAGGCCTCGAAGATCGCGGCCTGCTTATCGGCGGCGACGCCGATGCCCGTGTCGGTCACGGTGAAATGCAACGACACGTTCGAGCCGTCGACGATTTCACGCCGGACGCGCAGCACGACCTCGCCACGCTCGGTGAACTTCACCGCGTTGCTGAGGAGGTTCACCAAGACCTGCCGCAGGCGCGTGGGATCGCCCGAGAGCGCCAGCGGTACGTCGGGCGCCGCGTGGTACAGCAGCTCGAGGCCCTTCTGGTGCGCGCGCGGCGCGAACGGCCGGATCATGTCGTCGAGCATCTGGCCGAGGTCGAAATCGACGATGTCGAGTTCGAGCTTGCGCGCTTCGATTTTGGAGAAGTCCAGGATGTCGTTGAGCAGCGACAGCAGCGAGTCGGCGGAGACCTGCACCATCTCGAGATATTCGCGCTGTTCGCGCGTGAGCGTCGTGCCGAGCGTCAGCTCGGTCATGCCGATGATGCCGTTCATCGGCGTGCGGATCTCGTGGCTCATGTTCGCGAGAAACTCGCTCTTCGCGCGGTTCGCCGATGCCGCCGTTTCCATCGCGAGGCGCAGCGCCGCTTCGGTCTGCTTGCGCTCGGTGATGTCGATCAGCGTGCCCTCGATGAGGGGACCGTCGAGCAGCGTGGCGGTCTCGAGCGCCCACACCGGCGCGCCGTCCTGGCGCTTGAAGGAGCTTTCGAATGCGGTCAGCGTCCCATGCGCCTGGAGGTCCGCGATGAACTTCGCGCGCGCCTCCGCCGACAAGTGGTGCGCCACCACGAAGCGCCTCAGGCAGTCTTGCCGCGACGCGTACCCGAGCATCCGGGCGCACGCTTCGTTGCAATCCAGCAGCTTGCCGTCGATCGTCGTCTGATACACGCCGGCCAGGCTGCGCTCGAACAGCAGACGATAGCGCTCCTCGCTCGACTCGAGCTCCTCGGCCTGCGCCGTGAAACGCCGGTCCACGATCGACGTGATCATGGCGAGTCCGAGCACCATGAACGTCACGATGGTGATACCCGCGACGCCCAGCGTCGAAACGCTCACGGCGCCGGAGATGTCCGCCGTCACGCCGGCATGATCGAAGGTCGCCGCGGCCATGCCGGTGTAGTGCATACCGGCGACCGCGAGTCCCATGACCGCGGCGCTCGCCAGCTTCAGCGGCGCCAGCGGCCGGAGCTCGGTGCGGAAGCGGAACGTGAGCCAGAGCGCGACCAGCGAGACCACGATCGCGATGACGACCGACAGCCCCACGAGCGGATAGTCCCAGCGGCAGGTGCCGTGCATGCGCATCGCGGCCATGCCGATGTAGTGCATCGCGGCCACGCCGCCGCCCATCGCCGTGCTGCCGGCGAGCGCGTTCACGAAGCCGAGCCGATCGCGGCTCACGACGAACAGCGCGACCGCCGACGCGAGCACCGCCGCGAGCAGCGAGACCAGCACCAAGGGCAGGTCGTAGAGCACCGGCACCGGGAGGCTGAACGCGAGCATGCCGATGTAGTGCATCGACCAGATGCCGATGCCCATGCCGACGGCGCCGCCGGCCAGCCACCACCCACGCGATCTGCCGCGCGCGGCCGTCGTTCGGCCCGCGAGGTCGAGCGCCACGAAGGCTGCCGCCATCGCAATCACCACGGACAGCGCAACCAGCCGGTAGTCGTAGGACCCGGCCATGGTCATTCCCGACATCGGCATTCCAGGCGGCATCGCGGGTCTCCCCTCCATCTTGTGAAGTCGGCAGGGGGATGTACATCCACAGATGGGTCCAAGGACCGACTGCGATTCCGTGCAACGGTAGGTACACCGGCCGTGCGCTAGAATCCAGTCGCGATGAGCCCGGCGCCCGGTACCAAGCTCGGTCCGTACACGTTGATGGCGGCCCTCGGTTCGGGCGGCATGGGTGAGGTCTTCACCGCGCTCGACACGCGCCTCGATCGACTGGTGGCGCTCAAGGTGCTGCCGAGCCATCTCGAGAGCGATCCCGCGGCCCGGGCCCGATTCGATCGCGAAGCCCGCGCGATTGCCGGGCTGAACCACCCCAACGTCTGCGCGCTCTTCGACGTCGGTCAGGATCAGGGACATCGCTTTCTCGTGATGGAGCTGCTCGAAGGCGCGACGCTGCAGGAGCGGCTGCAGCAGGGGCCGCTCGAGATCGGACCGCTCATTACCTACGCCATCGCGATCGCGGACGCGCTCGATGCGGCGCACGCTCAGGGCCTGATCCATCGGGACCTGAAACCGGCCAACATCTTCATCACGACACGCGACGTGCCGAAGATCCTCGACTTCGGCCTGGCCAAGACGATGGAGGCCGCCGACGACTCGACACGGCAGAGCGAGGCCCTCGTCACGTCGCTCGGCACGACGGTCGGCACGCTGGCGTACATGTCGCCCGAGCAGTTGAAGGCGGAGCCGCTGGATGCGCGCACCGATCTGTTCTCGTTCGGTCTCGTGCTCTACGAAATGGCGACCGGCCAGCGCGCGTTCACGGGCCAGACGACGGCGGTGATTTCCGCCGGGATTCTCGGCCACGACGCCGCCCCACCGCGATCGCGGCGCCCCGACTTGCCGCCGCGGCTCGAGGACACAATTCTCAAAGCGATCGAGAAGGACCGGGGGCTCCGGTGTCAGACGGCCGCCGAGCTGCGCGCCGACTTGATGCGGATCAAGCGCGAGCTTTCCGAGGTAGGGCGAAGCGTCGCGACGATCCCGATCGTTCCCGCGCCGCCGATGGCCGCACCGGCGCCGGCAACTTCGCATCCGGCCACGTGGAATACACAGGTCAGCTCGTCGAGCCGGATGCCGTTTCTTGCTGGCGTCGCCGTGTTGCTCGTTGTCGTGGCCGCGGGCTCAACGTACTGGTTCACACGTCCGCCGGCGGAAGCCGGCACATCGCCCACGGCCTCAGCGGTGCCGACGCCTCAAGTGCCGCCGGCGTCGCCCCCCGTGGCGAACACTCCGCCGCCGGCGCCATCGGCGCCCGCGTTGCCGCCCGCCCGGGCGTCGTCGACGCCGGCGCCCGTCACGTTGCCGCCGGCTCCGGCAACGCAACCGCCGGCGCAGGCGCCGCCACCGGCCGGAGACGCTCGCGGCGATTCGACATCGAGATCAGGCACCGGAAGCAACCGCGCCCGAGGCGGCCGCGGGCCGTTCGGGCCAGCGGGGACGCAGTTGGTCACGACGTTGCGTGGAATGCCGGCGCAGAACTACCACATCATGTTCGCCGCGGGAAATGTCCAGGCTCGCGAGCTCGCGTTTCAGCTGCAGGGATTGCTGAACGCCGGTGGATGGGTCAGCTCAGGCGTTCAGCCGGTGCAAGACACGCCGGCGCCGTTCGCCGTGGGCCTGCCTCGCCAATCGGCGCCAGCCCGGGCCTTCGTCAATTGGGCGACGCGCAACGGCTTTACGCCGGATGTCCGCGTCCTGAATCAACTGAAGGAGATTCGGATCATCGTCGGCGCGGCCAAGCAGTGATCGCTCGGCGCCGCCTGTGTCCTCACTTCAGCGAGAAGATCACGGTCACCGTCATGATCACCGAAATCGGCGCGCCGTTCAGCGTCGGGGGCGCGTACTCCCACTGACGGACGGCGTCGAGCGCGGCCTGATCGAGCAGCGCCTGCGACTTGATGACTTTCGCGTCACTCACGCGGCCGTCCGGTCCGATGATGACCTCGGCAATCACGTAGCCCTGGACCATGGCGGCTTGGGCAATCGGTGGGTAGACCGGCGCGACATCTTTGGTTTTCTTCGGCTCGCGAACGTTGCCGCCAACGCGTAGCGGCGCCGTGAGGCCCGCACCGGCCGCTTGTTCGAATTGCACGCGCCGAATGGACGTAATGGCCTGCGACAGCGTGCGCGACGCCTCGTCGAGGCGGCGCTGTTCGACGTAGAGCTTCGCCAGGTCGAGCAGGGCGGCGATGTCGTTCGGGTTCTGCTGCGCGCGCTCCAGAAGCTGCGTCTCGGTGGGAGGCGGCGTCTGTGTCTGCGCCAACGCCGTACCGGTCAACACGCCTGTCAGAGCCAGCGCCAAGAACCCGCCGCATACGCGCTTCGTTGTCATGGTCTCCCCCTAGCCGTGAGTATAGCTGCCAGATTGACACCGGCGAATGGCACGATGTTCCATGATCGCAAGAGCCGACATGAAGTTTATGAAGGGACTAACATTGCTCGCCGTGGAAGTAATGGCCTCCTCCGACCCGTGGATTCGGATTCTGGGCTATGTGGCCGGCACGATTACGACACTCGCGTTCGTGCCCCAGGTTGTCCGGAGCTTGCGAACACGTTCGACGGCGGATCTCTCGCTCTCGTGGCTGAGCGCGTTCATCACCGGCGTCGCGCTCTGGCTGGTCTACGGAATCCTTCTACGCGAACCGCCCATCATCGCTGCCAATGCGGTGACCCTCGGGCTGTCGCTGGTGCTGCTGTGGGTCCGCTTACGAGGAAGAAAGCCCTGAACCCAACCTTCATGCCTACCGTTCTTCATGTCGGCTCTTGGTGACGAGGTCTATTCAGCGCGCAGTGTGACAATCGGATCAATGCGAGCCGCCCGCCGGGCGGGGACATAGCTCGCCACCAGCGCGACGACCCCAAGCGCGACGCCGACGGCGGCAAACGTCGCCGCATCCGTGCTGCGAATGCCCCACAACAGGCTCTGCATCGCGCGCCCGAGCAGGAACGCCGCGGCGAGGCCGAGTCCGACGCCCGCCAGCGCCAGCGTCAGGCCCTGCCGGAGCACGAGCCCGACAATCCCCCGCTCGCTGGCGCCGAGCGCGAGGCGAATGCCCATCTCGCGCGCGCCCTGGCTGACGAGATACGCCATCACGCCGTAGATGCCGACCGCCGCGAGTACCGCCGCCACACCGGCGAAGACGGTAAGGAGGAACATCGAGAATCGCTGGCGCGCGAGTGACCGATCGACCCACTCGCGCATCGGCCGGACGCGATAGAGCGGCAAGTCCGGATCGATCGCGCGAATCTCGGCGGCGACCGCCGGCGCGAGTGCCGCCGGTCCGCCGGTCCCCTTCACCGCCACGTAGAGCGCGCGCGACGCCGACTGCGTGTGCGCGAAATACATCGCGATGCGATCGTCGGCGTCGAGGCCGTACTGCTTCACGCGGCCGACGACCCCGACGACGGTCCGCCAGGGTGCGGCGGCGTCGATGCCGCCGGGGCGCAGGCGCTTGCCGATCGGATCCTCGCCCGGCCACAGCTCGTCGGCCATGCGTTGATCGATGATGACGACACGGTCCTTGTCCGGTGTGTCGTGCTCGTTGAAGAACCGTCCGCGGACGAGCGGGATGCCCATCGCCTCGAAGTACTTGCCCGCCGCGATGCGCTGATCCGCGTTGAGGAACTGCTCGCCCGGCGGCGGCACGCGGCCTTCCACCACGATCGGCCCCCACGCGAAGTAGCCGCTAAGCGGCAGCGACGTCACGCCGCCGGCCGCCGACACGCCCGGCAGGCGCTCGAGCCGCTCCCAGAGCTCACGATAGGCATTCCGCAACGCGTCCACGTTCGCGTACTTCGGCCCCGTCATCGTCAACTCGAGCGTAAGGACGCTGTCCGCCGCGAATCCCGGCGGCACCTGCTGCAGCGATGCGAAGCTCCGGATGAGCAACCCCGCGCCGACGAGGAGCACGACCGCGAGGGCGAGCTCGGCGACGACGAGCAGACGCCGCGTGTTGTGACCGCGGCCCCACATGGCGCCCCCGCCGGCCGACCCGCGGCCGGCGTCCTTCAGAGTTCCGTAAAGGCAAAGATTGATGCGGCGGAAGCCGACGGCCGGCGCGAGACCGAACAGCACACCGGCGACGACGGAGATCCCGGCGGTGAACAGCAGTACCTCGCCGTTCACGGAGATGTCACGCAATCGCGGAAGATTTACCGGTTGCAGCGCGTGAATCCACGCGACGCCGAGCATCGCGAAGAGCACACCCACCACACCGCCGGCGAGCGACAGCAGCACGCTTTCCGTCAGGAGCTGGCGGACCAGGCGCCCGCGGCTGGCGCCGAGTGCGGCGCGCACGGCGATTTCCTTCTGCCGCGCGCGCGCGCGCGAGAGCAGCAGGTTCGCGACGTTCGCGCACGCGATGAGCAGCACGAACGCGACGGCGCCCGCGAGGATCACGACCGTGCGCCGGACGTTGCCGACCACCTGCTCGAGGAGCGGCACGATCGAGAACGTCAGGCCGCCGTTCGGCGGATAGAAGGCCGGATGGTCGCGGCGAAGCCGCGCCGTGATGCCCTCCATCTCGGCCTGCGCCTGCGCCATCTGGACGCCGGGCTTGAGCTTGCCGACGAGGTTGTAGTCCTCACGCGTGCGGACCGCCGCGGCATTGGGCGCAAGCGGCAACGGCAGAAAGACCTCGCCGTCCTCGGCGACGCCGAGTGTCGGCAGAACCTCGCGCGGCAGCGAGAACCCGCGCGGCAGCACGCCGACCACCTCGACGCTCTGACCGTTCAGCGTGATCGACGTGCCGACCACCGCCGGGTCCGCGCCGTACCGGCGCGTCCACATGCCGTGGCTCAAGAGCGCCACCGGCGGCGCGCCTTGCACGTCCTCCGCCGCGGCAAACAGCCGCCCATGCTCCGGCCGCACACCCAGCATCGGCAGCAGGTTCGACGACACCCGGATCACGCCGATGCGCTCGGGATCGCCGCCGCGGCCCGTCAGGTTGAAGTTGGCGCCAAGCGCAATCGCCAGGTCCTGAAATCCTGTGTGGGCGTTCTTGATGTCGAAGTACTGCGCCGTCGAAAACCAGTCCTCGGCGATGTTCAGGCCAGGCGACCGGTTCCACAGGATCGCGAGCCGGTCGGCGTCCGCGTACGGCAGCGGACGCACGAGCAGCGCGTGGACGACGCTGAAGATCGACGTGTTCGCGCCGATGCCGATCGCCAGCGAGAGAATCGCCGCCGCCGCAAAGCCGGGCGACTTCGCGAACACGCGAAAGGCGTACCGAAGATCCTGCAGCAGTGTGGTCATCCCTTCATGTCCTTCATGTCGGAATTTGTGACTCTCGTCGCTGGCTTATGGCGAACCACGCGGTGCCGACGAGGCCAATCGCGCCACCGATGAGAAACGTCGCGTCCGGTCCGATGCTTTTCCAGAGATACGCGGCGACGAGCGGCGCCGGGCAAAACGCGAACGACCGCAGGCCCCAGTAGATACCGACCCCGCGCGCCCGGACTTCGGGCGGAAACCCCGTCGAGATCAGCGCCTTGCGCGCCGGCTCACCCAGCTCCCGCAGGCCGTTCACGACGTACGCGACGACGAGCGCGGCAACAACCGGCAGACCGATGTTCGCAAACGCGCGCGGCAGCACGACCAGCAGGATCGGGAACAGCGAGAACAGCAGGAACGTCGTGCCGATGAACGGCCGGGGCGACGGCGATCGGTCCACCCACTTCGCGATCGGCACGTAGGTCACGAGCGCCGTGAAGCTCATGAGCGCGAGCAACAGGCCGATGGTTTCCTTCGCCCGGGCGTCCTGCCATCCCGCGCCGAGCAGCACGCCGAGGACGTAGAGCGCCGCGAAGTCTCTCGCGAACCAGTCGCCCCAGCGAATGAAGATCTCGGCCGAGAGCAGCCTCCGGAGGTCGCGCGGCATGTCACGGAGAATCGCCGCCATCGGCACCCGCGGCGGGTCGGGCTTCGGCCGCATGCGGCTCGTGAGCGCGAGCTGGAGCACGATGGCCAGCACGACGAACCCGATCGCCAGCGTGATGTTCAGCCAGTAGCCGACGAGCGCAAACGCCATCGCGCCGCCGATCGGCCCGATCACCTTCGGCAGCCGCTTCTGGATGCTCTGCACCGCGAAGGCAATCGTCCGCCGATTTTTCGGAACCTCGCTCCCGACGATGTCGAACGTGGCCGGCACGGACAGGGGCTCCCAGTTGGTCATGAGCAGCGCCGCGATCGCGATCGCCCACGGATCCTTCGTCGTCAACATCACGCCGAATCCGATGGCCATCGGCGCCGCGGACACGGCCAGCGCGACGCGCGGTCCCATGTGGTGCGCGACCGCACCGCCGATGATGTAGCCGAAGCCCTCGAGGAGATTTCGCGCGAAGCCGATGACGCCGATGTACTGGACGGCCTTGAGCACCGACGCGGTGATGTCGGCGAAGTGGAGCGCGAGGAAGTTGTACCAGATCTCCTCGCTGAGCCCGAGACAGCCGATGACAATGAGGACCGCGACCGTCGCCCGGTTCAGGCCGAACCACTCAGCGACGGTTTCTTTTCGGTCGGCCAGAGTCAGTCCCGATCGAAGCGAGCGCCCGGACGGCGGACCGTCTCGGTGCGTTCTATCGGGCGGACGAGCGTCTGCGGGTCGAGCGATCGGAAGGCTTCGACGATCGCGGGATCGAACTGGCGTCCGCACAGCCGCTCGATTTCGGCGACGGATTCATCGAGGGGCCAGGCCGGCTTGTACGGCCGGGCGTGCGCCAGCGCGTCGAACACATCCGCAATCGCGACGATGCGTCCGCTGAGAGGAATGGCCTCGCCCTGGAGGCCGTTGGGATACCCGCTGCCGTCCCACCACTCGTGGTGGCTGAGGGCAATCTCGCTCGCGAGCCGGAGCACGTCGGAGGTGCTGCCGGACAGGATGGCCGCGCCGGCCGCCGCATGCCGCTTCATCTGCAGCACTTCTTCTGGCGTGAGCTTGCCGGGTTTGAGCAGGAGTGCATCGGACACCGCGAGCTTGCCGATGTCGTGCAGCGGCGCCGCCAAGCGATACAGCGTGACCTCGGCCTCGGGCCGGCCGAGCTTGCGCGCGATGAGCACGGCGGTGCGCGCCACGCGCTCGGTGTGCTCGGATGTGGAGTCGTCGCGATACTCGGCCGCGAGCGCGAGGCGCTGGAGCGTCTCGAGGCGCGCCTCCTCCATGGCCGCGTAGATGCGCACGTTCTCGAGCGCCACCGCGGTCGAATCGGCCAGCGCCTGCAGCAGATCGATCTCCTCCTGCCGGGGCACGTGGCTCGCGGCCCAGTAGCTGCCGATCGCGCCGACCGGATCGAGTGTCCGGATTGGAACCATCGCCATGCTCTTCACGAACGTCCCGCGATAGTCGTCCTGCGGGACGCGCTCATCCTTATAGACGTCCTCGATGACGACGGGCTTGCGGTTGAGCATCGACCAGCCGCTCACGCAGACCTGGAGCGGAAAGCGCTGGCCCTTCCAGAGCGGCGAGATCGCGTCTTCCTCGGCGCAGAAGCTGTGCAGGCCGTCGCGCAGCACGAAGGTCGCGCCATCCGCGCCCGTCAAGCGGCGGGCAGCCGTGGGCACGATGTCCTGGATTTCCTGAATCGAGCGGGACAACGAAAGTCGTTGGATGGCGTTGACGAGCTCGCCAGCCAGATCGAGGCGCGAGAGCGGTGTGAAGGTAAAAATTGAGGGTCCCCGCAGAACGCCGGCCGAAGCCCTGGTGGTCACAGGTGACGTCCCTTCCACTCCGCCGGGGTAGGCGCCTATCTTAGTCGCACACGTTCCCTATCGCACTTCTTTTAGTTCAGGGACATTTGGATCGGCGCGGTGCCAGACACGGCGCAGGTCGTCGGTCGCGCGACGGGCCACGGCCTCGTTCTTGGCGACGGTCGCGGCGCGAGCCAGGCCGAGCAGCGAGAGCGCGCGGCCAGGCGTGCGCTTGAGTTGCGTTTCGAATTCCTTCTGGGCTTCGGCCGCCCGCCCAACATCAAGCAGCAGCTCGCCGGCGAGCTCGTGGGCGGGCTTGATCGGCATGGGTGGGCCGAAGTCGAAGCTCAGGCTGTCCTCCATCGCCGCGGCCTTTTGCGCGAATGCGACCGCGTCGTCCTTGCGGCCTTCGGCGAAGGCGATCACGGCGTCGAGCTCGGCGGCCATCACGGTCGATGGGCGCGGGGCGCCGGCCGGAGCCGGAGAGGACATGCCCATGCCCGGCATCCCGGCCATCGGCTGGGATGCGTAGTTGCCGCCACCGGCTGGAGCGGGCGCGCTCATCTGCTGACGAGCCTCGCGGGCTGCGGCGACGTTGCCAGTTTTCGCAGCCGCCAATCCGATCGCGAACAGGTCGGCTGCCGCCGCATCCCCACCGAGCCCGGACGCCATGCGCGGCTGCGCGTCGGCCCAGCGGCGCGTCTCGACGAGCCAGGCGGCGCGCGCGAGCGCGAGCGTCCCTCGCGGCCGGCCGGAGGACGAGGCCTGTGCCACGTCGTCCTCGAACTGCTTGATCATCGCGCGCGCGTCGTTGTAGCGGCCTTGCTGGAGGTACGTGTAGGTCAGCCACTGGAGCGCGTGGTAGCCGCGCTCCTCGACGCCGAGCTTCTTCGCCGCCCGGCGGTCGTCGGCCGCCTTCGCCGATCGCTCGTTCATCGTGGCGGCCTCGTCCCACATGCCCATCGCGAAGTAGATGTGCGTCGGCATGTGGAGCGCGTGCGAAGCGTCCGGTGCGACCTTGCCGTAGGCGTTGGCGTAGCGGAGCCCGAGCGGCGCATGCACGGGATCGTCGTAGGCGTGGATCAGATAGTGGACGGCGCCAGGATGTCTTGGATTCTTCGCGTACGCCTCTTCGGCGAGCGCCGCGGCCCGCATGTAGATGGCGTAGTCGCGGTTCGTGCCGCTGGTGCCGAGCGTCGCGAGGGCCAGGAACGACGTCACCTCGAGATCGTCGGGATACTTCGCGTGCATGTCGCGAAGCGCGGCCGCGTAGGCCAGGTCGCGCGCGGCCTTGTCACCGGCGCCGTAAAGATAGAGGGGCTCGAGCGATGCCAGCCAGTCTTTTTCTTTCTGCGTCGGCGCTTTCGCGAGCCGGCCCTCGAGCGTCGGCGCCAGCTTCGCGAGCGCCGCCTTGGCCAGATCAGGCGCCGTCTGATTCCACAACGGATGGTTGTGGGTCATCGCCTCGCCCCAGTAGGCCATCGCGAACCCGGGGTCGAGCTTCTGCGCCTCCACGAACGCTTCCTTCGCGTCGTCGAACTCGAAGCTGTGAAGCAGCAGGACGCCACGGACAAACGCGGGTTGTGCCGCGCGCGCGCCTGAATTCGGGAAGTCGATGGATCCCAGCGTGGACTGGGCGCGCAAGCCAGAAGGCAAAAACCAGAAGCCAGAAGCCAAAAGCCAAAAGCCAAAAACGACCACTGCACCGCCGAGCGCGATCTTGCGAGACAGACTTCGCGTGCTCATGACTGCCGCCTTTTGGCTTCTGGCTTCTGGTTTTTGGCTTTTGGCTTTTGGCTTAACGCGTTACTTTTTTTCCTTGTCCCGTCCGCTGACTTGTCGTCCGATCTCGACGGCCTTGAAGCCGCGCTCGTTGAAGGCCTGGATGATGAAGACGCTGAAGCCCTGCTTCATGCGCGTTTCGATGTCGGTCTCGTAGGCTGGATACCCGCACGGGACTTTCGCTTCCTTGCATGCGGCGAGAATCGTCTGATTGGCGGCTTCCCACGCGGCGTCGTCGCGCGGGCCGCGGGAACCGTCCGGGTTCGTCGTCGAGTAGACGCGGCCCATGGTGCCGGCGCCGACGATGATGGCGCTGACGCCCTTGACCTTCGCGATCTCACGAATGTTCGCGACGCCTTCCTTGCTCTCGATGATCGCCCACGCGAGCAGATTGCCGTCCTGGTTGAGCGGCCACACATCGGCCTTCGCGCGGTAGTCCTTCTCGTTCAGACCCCAGTACTTTGGCGCGCTGCCGATTTCATCCGGGCGCGTGCCGCCCTTGGCCTTGAAGCGCATCGCCGCGATGCCCTGCCGGAGCTCTTCGGCGGTATCGACCTCGACGAACGAGATCATCGACACGCCCGCGTTGAGCTGACGGCTGATGTTGTCCACGTACTTCGCCGGATCTGCCGGCAGGTCCGGTCTCGAGATGTTCGGCGTCTTCACGCTCAACGGCGCACGCAGGTAGTGAAATGGCGATTTCGCAATCCCACCGGCCTCGACGATGGCGTCGGCAATCTGCGTGAACGCGTCAATCGCCGGCGGTCCGCCGTTACGTCCCGGCGTCGAGACGCTACCTTCCATGCCGCCGCTGAAGAAGTAGTCAATCTCCGGATGCGCGAGGGCGTCCTTCGCGGCGTCGGCGGCGGTTCTCGGCGGTGCGGGCGGCGCTGCGGGAGCCGGCGTTGCGGCCGCGGCGCCACTTCCGGCGACGGGCGGCGTGAAGGCTGTGCTGACGCCACCGCCGCGATTGCCGCCGCGATTTCCGCCGCCACCACCACCGCCGCCAGCAGACGGCACCGTCGTGCCGAAGACCGGCTTGCCGGCCGCGAGCAGATCGACGACGGGATTCAGGTGCTGTTTTTTCTGACCGACAAGGGTGATGCTCAGCCCTGCGACTGCGACAAGAGCGACGGCCACGCGTCCACGCATAAGTCCTCCGGGTGTCCGCCAATCATAGCCGGAGTCGAGGGAGGAACCGGCCGGTTCGGCGCTGGTAGGCCCGGTAGGCCTCGCCGAATCTCGCGGCCAACTGCTCTTCCTCAACGCGCGAGCGCACGGCTAGCAGCACGAACACGACGATGCCGCTCGCGAGCATGAACCAGTTCGCGGCCAGCAGGAAGACGGCCACGGTGATGAGCGCCAACGCGTCGTAGAACGGGTGTCGAATCCAGCGATACGGCCCGCGGGTCACGAGCGTGTGCTGTTGTCGCGTGACGACGGTGTCGGTGAGATTGGTGCCGAGCGAGTGTAGCGTCCAGAACAGGAAGGCCGCCGTCACGGCGCAGACGCCGGCGCCAGTCCACCGGAGCCACAAGGGCAACGGCATGGACGACCAGTCCATCGACGCGGGGTTGATCATGTAGGCGATGAGACTGCCCCACATCGCGGCGCCGGCTGGCCGCAGCGTCGCGAGCATGAAGACGCCTTCCTTGCGCCGATCCAGTTTCTCGCCCGACGCCAACGACCGGATGCGGTGGTAGGCCGTGATCGCCATGATGACGACGATGCCGGCGATGAGGATGGGGCGGAAGGGCGAGTCAGGGGGCATTAGGAGATTTGGTCATTGGGAGATTGGGAGATTTCGTTCCCCCATTGCCTCATTGCCGGCGACACAGTTCTTCCCTGAGATAGATCATCTGGCCGACGTGATGGTAGAAGTGCATCGCGCAGCTCAGGAAGATGTCGAAGCGCGTGTGCGCGTCCGGTTCGCGCTCGGCGGAATACGGTGCCGTCCAATCCTCCGGCCGTTGCGCGGCGATCGTCCGGAGCACCATCTCCACGGTCTCATCGAACGCGCGCATCACCTCGGCCTTCGGCCGGCGCGCCGGCTCGGTGAACTCCCGATCGCGCGTGCGCACGTAGCCGGTGTCCGCGACGCGCGTGCCGATGTAGTAGCTGAGATTGCCGGTCAGGTGCAGCACCAGATGCCCGAAGCTGTTGCCGTACGAATACGGCTTCGTCCAGAACTGATCATCCGACAGCGGCGCGGCAAGCTCGTGGACGCGGCTCTGGCAGCGGGAGAACTCGCGAGCGAACGTGTCGACGAGACTCGGGAAAGTCGTGGACATCCGTACTTCTACGTCAGCTTCGGCCGCCTCTTGTGCCACTCCGTGGCCACTTGGTAGGCGTGCGCGACGGACAGAATCTTGTCGTCGTTGAACAGCCCACCAATCAGCGTCGTCACGAGCGGCTGCTCGACGCCGGCCGGCGGCGGTGTCGCACCGGCGGCCGCAGGCGCGCCGCCACCCGCACGGCCTCCGCCGCCGCCGCGCCGCGGCACACCGAAGCCCGTCTGCACGACAGCGGCGGGATGTCCCGTTTGATTCGTGAGCGTGACGTCGCCGCTGCTCGTGACGTACATGTCCACGCCGTTCATCACGAGCGCCATCTCCTGCATGAGGATCTGCCGGCGTCGCTGGCCCTGAATGAAATCGAGCGCGAGCGCTGTGCGACCGCCGCCGCCCCCGCCGCCACGACCGCCACCGCGCCCGGCCGCTCCGGGATCGCCGGTGCCGCCGCGCCCGGCCGCACCCGGATCGATGCTCACCGCCGGATCCCCAGCACCGCCACGTCCTGCGGCCGCGGGATCACCACCGCGTCCCGCTTCCCCACCGCGGCCCGCCGCGCCGCCGGCGCGCGCGCCGCCGCCTCGTGACGTCGCTTCGGGCGTCTTGCCGGTCGTGTCCGTCGCGTAAATGTCGAACGCGGCGCTGGTTTCCACGCCAAGCGCACTGCCACCGCGCTGCGTCGGCCGCGCCTTCATGGGCGTCAGCACCGCGCCCAACTCCCGCAGCTTGTCGATGAACGGCTTCGCATCCGCGTCGTTCTCGTCGTAGCCGATCCGCACCTTCGACAGCGCAATCTTCCGGTCGAACTGGAACGGCGCGGTCACCGTGGACGGATCCTTCTCATCCACGCCGTGAATCACATTGAAGACGATCGCGCAGTCCTCGATCGTGCGGCACAGCGGTCCGATCTTGTCCATGCTCCACGCGAGCACCATGCCGCCGTAGCGGCTCACTCGTCCGAACGTCGGACGCAGCGCGCTGAGCCCGCATCGCGTCGCCGGCGAGACAATCGATCCTTGGGTCTCGGTGCCGATGCCGAACGCCACACATCCGGCGGCCGTCGCCGACGACGGACCGGCCGACGATCCACTCGACCCGATCGCCGTATTCCACGGGTTCTTCGTCTGCCCGCGATACCAGTTGTCGCCCGAGGCGAACCGGCCGGTGGACAGCTTCGCGATCAACACGGCGCCTGCATCGCGCAAACGCACGTAGACCTCGGCGTCGTCATCGATGATGCGAGCCTCGAAGTCGCTCGATCCCCACGTCGTCCGCACGCCCTTCGTCGAGAAGATGTCTTTCAAGCCCCACGGAATGCCGTGCAGCGGTCCGCGATAGCGGCCCGCGCGGATTTCGGCGTCCGCCTGTTGCGCGGCCTCCTTCGCCTGCCCTTCCATGATCGTCACCGCGCAAAGCAGCACCGGATCGAAGCGCTTGAGGCGATCGAGATAGATGCGCGTCAACTCGACCGACGTGATCTTCTTGGCCTGGATCAACGCCGCGAGACGATGGACCGGCAGGAACGCGATCTCTTCTTCCGTGCCCGGCACCGCGCCGGCCCAC